>Ga0079224_100002425_pt1 | contig 22612 bp, 16 predicted proteins | sample Stecom2015_FD_80414 | JGI IMG/M metagenome (GOLD analysis project Ga0079224, IMG submission 80414) | Agricultural soil microbial communities from Utah to study Nitrogen management - Steer compost 2015 | ecosystem: Environmental > Terrestrial > Soil > Agricultural land | place: USA: Utah...
AAACAAAAAATGTTTTATCTAGCTTTTTTTAATTTGGCGTGTTTTTAAGAACAGAAGAAAGACCCTATCAGGTAGGGAAATGGACAGCCCTTTGCAAAATTTTACATCAGGTAGAGGGTCCACCTACATTATATTCAATTTGTAAATAACAACAAAGTTTGCGAAAACAGCCCTTAATTTAATCAATAGAATGAATGTTGAAATTTACATTTATCAGAAAGTAAGTTAAGAAATTTGTTGTTCAAAATAGTATTTTCACCTATAAAAAGGTAATCAATATCTTATAATCCATTCTCGTAAAAGTCGATTAACCTTTGTATAATAAGGGTATCTAAGATTTTGATTATTTACGGAATTTAGAAAGTCCAATAGATTAAGGAGGTAGTAAAGTATTTTAGTAGGAGGAATTAGTTTTGAGAAATAATAAAAAGAAACTTTTAGGTCTATCACTAGCATTAATGCTAGGAGTAGGTGGACTTGCTGGATGTGCGGGTTCTGGTACATCCGAAAAAACAGATTCAGATGGCAAAACAAGTTTTACAATTATGGCAAACCTTTATACACCAGAAGTACCATCTGATAAGATTGAGAAGCTTCTTGAAGAGAAGACAGGCGTAGACATTAACATTCAGTGGACACCTGATACGAGTTATGAGGAGAAATTGAATACTGCTTTTGCAACAGAGTCATTACCAGAAGCTGTTTTTCTAAAAAACCAATCTACCTTTATTCAATTTAAAGAAGCCATTCGCGATGGTCAGTTCTGGGAGATAGGCCCATATTTAAATGAGTTTCCGAACCTTAGTAAACTAAATGAACAAATACTTCAAAATACCGCAGTAGATGGTAAAATTTATTCACTTTACCAAGGTAGGCCATTGTCACGACAAGGATTAATCTATCGTAAAGACTGGGCTGATCGTTTAGGATTAGAGGCACCAAATACGATAGAGGATGTCTATGAAATGGCTCGAGCGTTTACCGAAGATGATCCTGATGGAAATGGCAAGAATGACACATTTGGGATTACTGATCGTGCGGATTTAGCTTATGGAGCATTTAAGACAGTAGCATCATGGTTTGGAACACCAAATGGTTGGGGTGAGAAGGACGGACAACTTCTTCCAGAATTTATGTTTGAAGAGTATATAGACACGATGGATTATATAAAGAAGCTTCGAGATAATGGATACATTAACCAGGACTTCCCAGTAACGAGTAAAGAAGACCAACAAGCATTCTTTAAAAATGGTACGGCTGGCATGTACATCGGATCAATGGCTGATGTATTGAGTATTCATAAAGATGCTGTAGCCCTTAATCCTGACATAGAATTTGAGGTTCATAATCAAATAGTAGGTCCAACTGGTGAATATGGGATTTGGGCGATACCAGGTTACGGTAATGTGGTACTATTCCCGAAATCTTCTGTTAAAACAGAAGAACAATTAAAAGAAATTCTTGGTTTTTTTGATAAACTTGCTTCACCAGAAATGGCAAACTTAATTTTCTGGGGTATCGAAGATGAACATTACACGGTTCAAGATGGAAGAGCTCTAGCATCAGAGGATACGGATTTAACAACAAGAGAGGTAAAGCCGTATCAATCATTGGAAATCGGTGAACCGAAGACGAATGGAAGGTATGAAGGTGTATTTACTCTTCCAGTAAAAGAAAAGGCTGAAGAATTAATAATCGATAACGAAGATTATCTGATTCATGATCCAACAGTTGCTCTGGATTCTGCAACACTAGCAGAAAGAGGAGAACTATTAAATCAAAAAATTAATGACGCAACCTATCAATATATTCTTGGTGATATTGACAAGGATGGATTTAAAAAGGCGATAGAAGATTGGAAAAAGTCTGGTGGAGAAGATGTTATAAAAGAATTTAATGAAGCATACCAGAAAATCCAATAAGTTAAAATCTCTAGTATGATGAAGGCTGTCGAAACTGTCGAAATGCCTTCATCTTTTTTGTATATTTGCGGTATCTTCAATTTTGTAAAAGTAATAATCATTTTCTTAACATTGATTTTGAAAGTGCTTTCAAACCTTGTGTTTACAAGGATATGTGAGAATTTGATTATTCACGTCATCCTATCATGACGATAGATTAAAGGTGCAACACAAAAAAATAAATAGGGGGAATTCCTTTGAAGAAAAGTAAGAAAAAGTTTTTAGGCTTATCCCTTGCATTAATGTTAGGGGTTGGCGGATTAGCTGCTTGTTCAAATGAAAGCGCTTCAGGTAACAAGGATTCTGACACAAATCAAAAGGAAGAGAAAGTTAGCTTCACTATAATGGCTAACCTTCACACACCAGAAGTACCATCTGACAAAATTGAAAAGTTGCTGGAGGAGAAGACTGGTGTCGACTTAAAGATTCAGTGGACACCTGATACGAGTTATGAGGAGAAACTAAATACGGCATTTGCAACTGAAACACTGCCAGAAGCAGTTTTCTTAAAGAACCAAACAACTTTCATACAATTTAAGGAAGCGATTCGCGATGGTCAGTTCTGGGAAATTGGTCCATACTTAGATGAGTTTCCAAACTTAAGTAAGTTAAATGAACAAATCTTAGCAAATACGGCTGTTGATGGAAAAATTTACTCATTATACCAAGGTAGGCCATTATCTCGCCAAGGTTTAATTTATAGAAAAGACTGGGCAGACAAACTAGGGCTTGGTACGCCTGAAACTATTGAAGATATCTATGAAATGGCGAAAGCATTTACTGAACAAGATCCAGATGGAAATGGTAAGAATGATACATTTGGATTAACGGACCGTAGTGATTTAGTTTATGGTGCATTCAAAACAGTTGCTTCTTGGTTTGGCACTCCAAATGAATGGGGCGAAAAAGACGGAGAATTACTTCCAGAATTCATGTTTGATGAGTATGTCCAAACAATGGATTTCTTTAAAGACCTGCGTGATAATGGCTATATAAATCAAGACTTCCCGGTAACAAGTAAGGAAGATCAACAAGCATTCTTTAAAAATGGAACTGCAGGTATGTATATTGGTTCAATGGCTGACGTTGTAAGTCTTCATAAGGATGCTGTGGCATTGAATCCAGACATTGAGTACGATGTTCATAATAAAATTGTGGGACCACATGGTGAGTTTGGAGTATGGGCGATCCCTGGTTATGGAAACGTTGTATTATTCCCTAAATCTTCTGTAAAAACAGAAGAACAGTTAAAAGGCATTCTTGGTTTCTTTGATAAATTAGTAACACCTGAACTTTCTAACCTCATTTTCTGGGGAGTGGAAGGTGAGCATTATGAAGTACAGGATGGCAGAGCATTAGCATCTGAAGATCAAGATTTAACAAACCGTGAAGTAAAGCCATATCAAGCTCTTGAAATTGGTGAAATTAAAACAAATGGTAGATATGATGGAGTATTCACATTACCAGCAAAAGAAAAAGCAGAAAACCTCATTCTTGATAATGAAAACTACCTTATTCATAACCCAGCAGTTGCACTTGACTCAGCAACATATGCAGAAAAAGGAGAGCTTCTAAACCAAAAAATAACTGATGCTACATATCAGTATATTTTAGGAGATCTTGATAAAGCTGGTTTCGAAAAGGCTATTGATGATTGGAAGAAATCTGGTGGGAACGATGTGATTAAAGAATTTAACGAGTCATATAAGAACTCTAAATAAGACAATGAACTCTTGGTAAAAATAAAAGGCTGTTCTCGGACAGCCTTTTATTCATTCAAAAGACATAATTATAAAACAAGCAATTGCGTTGTTTTAAGAGAATCGACTGTCAAGTAGAAGGAGAATGTTGGATAATCATTTTCTTACCATTTAGTAATGGTAGTTAGGTAGACAGTTTTCCATTCGGATTGCTTACATTCATGATACACAAATGATTACCCTTTATTAAGTTGTAAATAAATGAGCTATTTTTTGAATAAGTGATGTGGACAGAATAATCATCATCTAAGATAAGGGGATAGTGTTATCCATCCTTGTCATATCGACAGAGCATATGAAACTTTGATTATTTACGATATCTATTATTCTTTACAAAATAGGAGTATAAGGTTTGTTTCAAAGCGGTAAACAACAACTCCTACTGTATTTGCTTCTTAACAAACCTTAAAGCAAATACGAACATGATTGTGATGATAATTATATGACGAAAGGAAGATGAGGGTGAAATCTGAAACACTTATTGAGCAGAGCAGTCAAACAGAGCTAACAACAGTTAACAAAGATTTGCAAAAGAGCTTTAAGGCAGAAATAAAAAGACGTATTTTCAAGAATAAACTATTATACTTAATGATCCTACCTGGTCTTTTGTATCTGATTATTTACAAATATATTCCGATGTTTGGTCTAGTAATCTCGTTCCAAAATTACAAGCCTTATCAAGGAATCCTAGGAAGTGAATGGGTAGGATTTGAGCATTTTACTCGTCTATTTACAGATTCGGATTTTTGGATGATTTTAAGAAACACACTTGTTCTATTTGGGTTGCATATTTTTGTAGCGTTTCCAATTCCGATTGTACTAGCACTGATGTTAAATGAAGTCAAAAATCTATTTTTTAAAAGAACGATACAATCACTTATTTATATCCCCCATTTTATGAGTTGGGTCATCATTGTATCAATCAGCTTCGTTTTATTAACAATGGATGGTGGGTTAATTAATGAATTACTAGTCAATCTAGGATTTAATAAGGTTAACTTTCTTATGAATTCCGAGTGGTTTAGACCAATCTATATCATACAAGTTGTATGGCAAAGTGCTGGATGGGGAACCATTATTTATCTAGCAGCAATTTCTGGGGTAGATCCTGGTTTATATGAAGCGGCAAAAATGGACGGAGCAAGTAAATTTCGTCAAATCTGGCATATTACTTTACCAGCAATTCGACCAGTCATTATTGTCCTTCTTATTTTAAAAATCGGAGATGTCTTAGAGCTTGGTTTTGAGCATGTATACCTATTATTAAATGCTTCAAATAGAAGTGTTGCTGAAATTTTTGATACGTATGTGTATACAACTGGATTATTACAAGGTCAGTATAGTTACAGTACGGCGGTAGGTTTATTTAAAGGGCTTGTTGGTCTAATTCTTGTAGTCTTTGCGAATAAAATGGCTAAAAAATTCGGAGAAGAAGGTATTTATTAAGTCTAATTAAGGGAGTGAGAGCATGGTAGGAGAAAAAGAGTTTGGAAGTCGAGTCTTCCGTTGGGTAAATAATCTATTACTTATTATTATAGCGCTAACAATGGTCCTGCCATTTGTACATGTTATCGCAGCCTCATTTACAACAAGTGCAGAGTTAGCTGATAAACGTTTTGTCCTTTTTCCAACTGTATTTAGTTTGGATGCGTATAAGTATATTTTTTCAACAAATACAATTTTTAAAGCATTATTTGTATCCATTGGGGTAACATTGATTGGTACTTTATGGAGTATGTTTATTACATTATTAACTGCTTATGGATTATCACGAAAAGATCTGATTGGTAGACGGCAAATCTTATTTTTATTTGTATTCACCATGTTATTTAGTGGTGGAATGATTCCTACTTTCTTAATCGTAAAAGAGACAGGTTTACTAGATAGTTACTCAGCATTGATTATTCCAGTGACAATAAACGTATTTAATATGATTATTTTACGCAGTTTTATTATGGGGTTACCTGAAGGATTGATTGAATCGGCTAAAATTGATGGCTGTAACGATTTTGGGGTATTGTTTAGAATCGTGTTACCAATTTCAAAACCAGCTCTTGCAACCGTTTCCTTATTCTATGCAGTGGCTTATTGGAACACATATATGCATGCGATTCTTTATATCAATGATGCTGCCAAATGGCCAATTCAAGTTTTATTAAGACAAATTGTAGTGCTTGCAAGTGGTCTCAGCTATGATAGCTCAGAATTTACAAATATACCACCGCCAGATATTACAATAAAAATGGCAGTAATCGTTGTTGCAACAGTGCCTGTGTTACTAGTCTATCCGTTCCTGCAAAAATACTTCACGAAAGGTGCTATGCTCGGATCAATGAAGGAATAGTAGTTTTAGTAAGATAGCGGGAGAGCTACAGGTAAGAATCACTAAAGCTTTTGAGAAGTTGGTTTTCACCTTTAAATCGTTTTTCTAAAATGGCTTGAAGGTAGATCTGTCGAACATGGTTCGGTATTATTTTGAATCTGACAACGTCTGATTTAGCAGTTTTATTACGAAATGAATGATTTACAAAAATGCCCGTAGATTTACGGGCAAAATTTATTTCGCTTTTCCAACAAGTTATGGCTAAAGGTGAGTATTAATCAGAAATGCCTTTGGAGTTCCATCTCAGCATCGGATTATAGAAAGGTGTATGGACCCCCGGATAATCAGGCAATGTTCATTTGGATACAGTCAACAAATGAACAAGTATTAAAGCAAGTAATTTAAGGAGTTATGTAGAACTATAAATCAATAGGTACTATCATTTAGGAGGGAGTAATATGGCTATTATAGATATTACACAACTAGGAGCAATGGGAGATAATCAAACGGATAATACAGAGATTATTGCTCAGGCAATTAATCAGTGTGCAGATGATGGTGGAGGGACTGTTTATATACCTTCAGGGACATATTTGACTGGACCAATTGTGCTTAAAAGTAATATTACACTTTATGTTGAAGCAGGTGCCACACTCGTCTTTATAGACAATTTTGACCTGTATCAACCTGTCAAAACAAGGTGGTCAGGATATGAATGCTATGGCTATTCTCCGTTAATTTTTGGTGAAAATCTAGAAAATGTTGCGATTAAAGGAGAAGGCTCCATTGATGGACAAGGGAAAGCTTGGTGGAAGATTAATAGCCAGCTTCGTGTAAATAGTAAAGCGTATTCGTCGAAAACAACAGAGAAAATTTTTCAATTGAACCAACACTTCATGGAACCAATTGAAACGAATCTTGTTGAATGGGATTCACAATTTCTACGTCCACCATTATTGCAATTGATGAATTGTAAGCATGTATTAATTGAGGGTATCATCTTGAAAAACTCACCGTTTTGGAATACACATCTAGTATATTGCGATCATGTTACTGTTCATAATGTTACCTTTGAAAATCCTGCAGATACTCCGAATGGTGATGGATTTGACATCGACTCTTGTTCAAATGTACGTGTATCCAATTGTCACTTTGCAGTAGGGGATGATTGCCTTGTTTTAAAATCAGGAATTAATGAGGATGGAAGAAGGGTAGGTAGACCAACAGAAAATGTGGTTGTTACAAATTGTACGATGCATCATGGACATGGTGGAATTGTCTTAGGTAGTGAAATGTCAGGAGGAATTAAAAATGTGACCATTTCTAACTGTACATTTATTGGAACAGACCGGGGAGTTCGAATTAAAACGAATCGTGAACGCGGTGGATATGTGAAAAATATACTTGTGAACAATATATATATGGAAGATGTATTATGTCCAATAGCCATAAATTCATTTTATAGACATGGTGTCAATGAAAAAGATCCAACAGTTAATAGTCTTGAAGCGCAGCCTATCACTGAAAAGACACCAGCAATAGAACATATTCAGATTAGTAATGTAACTGCAAAAAACTGTCGGGCAGCAGCAGGGTTTATTTACGGGCTTCCAGAAAGCCCAATTAATGATCTATCAATCTATCATACTGTAATTGAAATGACAAACGACCCAGATGAAATAGGTGGAGAACCAGATATGGTTCAAGAGGAATTAGTAATGGCTGGAGCAGGTATCTATGGAAAGTATATCTCAAATTTGAATATCCATCATGTTCGTGTAGAAACACGCCAGGGTGCAGGACTTCAGATTGAGAATAGTGAATATGTTAATATTGATCATTTTACAATGAGAAACCAACATGACTCTACTCCAGTTGTGGTATTAAATCGAGTGAATCCAAAAAACATAGGGGGCTTTGCTACGCAAATAGAAAAACCGAACTATTTACAAATCAAAGACCCAAGTAAAGTAAGTGAATAATACATTATAAATTGTTTGAAAGAGAGGGGATACATATGTGGGTCAACCATCCATTTCTAGATGACTTGTATCGAGAAACTGTTAATGTTAGAGATACGACAAAACGATACGATGAAACATGGCAAATATCTTTAAAGGCAAAATTTGAGGAGCTGATTGGTACTTTTAAAAGTGACCATGAACTCCAGCCTACGATTGTGAAACAAATGACATACAACCAATATACAAGGTATAGTGCAGAGATTACAACTCTACCAAATGTCAGAATGCAGATGTACGTTTTAGTTCCAAATGGTATAGAGGGTAATAAGGCTCCAGCAGTGCTTGCGCTACATGGACATGGGTACGGAAACAAAGATATTGTAGGTCTAGATCCAAATGGAAATAATCGAGAAGGGGATTCTGGATATCATAAGGATTTTGCTATTGAACTAGTGAAAAGGGGGTTTGTTGTAGTTGCCCCTGAATTAATAGGGTTTGGAGAACGAACGTATTCTACGGACGAGCGTAAGAACTCATCAGATAATTCTTGTTATTCCTTGGGAAGTCAGTTGTTACTTTATGGTAAGACACTAGCAGGACTTCGTGTATTTGAATGTCAAAGAGTATTAGATTTCATGGAGGAATTTGAAGAAATAGACCCTACCCGCATTGGTTGTATGGGGATATCTGGTGGTGGACTCGTTTCGGCTTTCACCTCTATCCTTGATAAACGAATTAAGGCAACAGTCGTTTCTGGTTATACGAATACATTTAAAGGAAGTATTATGGGCAGAAGACATTGTTTAGACAATTATGTACCAGGTATCTTGCAATATGCCGAAATGCCAGAATTAATCGCATTGATGGTGCCTCGCCCATTATTTATAGAGGCTGGGAAATCGGACCATCTTTTCCCTGTAAAAGATACTGAAAAAGCAATTGAAGATATTAAAAGAATATATTCAGAACATAATGTTTCGCACTTGCTAAAATGGCATGTTTTTGACGGTGGCCATGAAATATGTGGAGAGCAATCATTTGAATGGCTTTGTTCAACGCTGGATGTTAGGTTTTGAAAATGGATGGGGGTAAATGGTTATTGAATGATATAGACATAAGCCGTATTAATCAGAATGTTTGGCAGGCAGACTTGGAAAATGGACTATACCAAAATCCAATCTTGCACGCAGATTATTCAGATCCTGATGTTATACGTGTTGGAAAAGATTATTATATGGTTTCATCAAGTTTTCATATGTCACCTTGTTTACCCGTTTTACATTCTACCGATCTTGTAAATTGGAAAATCATTAATCATGTAGCTGAATTTTTACCATATGAGAGTTATGATAAACCACGTCATGGAGATGGTGTTTGGGCACCAAGCATTCGTTATCACAACGGAATGTTCTGGGTGTTTTTTGGTGCGCCTGACGAAGGAATTTTTATGAGTACGGCAATAGACCCAGCAGGAGAGTGGACACCTCTGCATTTGGTTAAGAAAACAACAGGTTGGATAGACACATGCCCATTTTGGGATGATGATGGTCAGGCATATCTCGTAAGTGCATTTGCAAAAAGCAGAATTGGGTTTAAAAGTATCCTCCATATAAGTCGCATGGATTCCGATGGGACGAAAACGTTAGACGAAGGTGTCCATGTATTTGATGGTCGTGCACATCATCCCACGATTGAAGGGCCCAAACTTTACAAACGAAATGGTTATTATTATATCTTCGCACCAGCAGGTGGTGTTGCAACAGGCTGGCAAACCATACTCCGCTCAAAAAATATCTTCGGACCATATGAGGATAAGATCGTATTACATCAAGGAACGACAAACATAAATGGCCCCCACCAAGGAGCTTGGGTTGAAACAGAAACAGGAGAATCATGGTTCCTCCATTTTCAAGATAAGGGAGCATACGGTCGAGTGGTTCATCTACAGCCAATGAATTGGGAAGACGATTGGCCAGTAATAGGCCATAATCAGAATGCAGAGGGAGTCGGAGAACCTGTAATCAAGTGGAAAAAGCCTGAGACTCTAGTACCATCAGGGATTCGTGTTCCCAACATGAGTGATAACTTTAGCTCTGAAAAATTAGGCCACCAATGGCAGTGGCAAGCAAATTATAAAAAAGAGTGGTATGAATTAAAGAATCAAAAGCTTAAACTACATGCAATCAATCAGTTTGGTGTAGGAAACCTCTATCATATCCCTAATATATTGACACAGAAATTTCCTGCAGAAACATTTAATGTTCAAACAAAACTTAGTTTAGTTCCTGAAATGGAAAAAGATTGTGCAGGGTTATTAATATTAGGTAAGGAATATGCGACTCTCCAAGTTAGGAAACAAGAAAGTAGTTTAGGCATCTTTTATGTCACTGGTAATGAAGAAAAAGTACAAAATATCACATGGATCGGTACTATCAGTGGGGATGAACTATTCCTACGTGTAGAAGTAAAAAAGGGTGCGATTTGCCAATTTAGCTATAGTGTAGATGGTATCAATTTCACGAAAATAGAAAAAGAATTTAAAGCTACAATAGGTAAATGGGTAGGCGCTCAAATGGGAATCTACTGTTCCAACATGGAAAGCCGAAATAGTAAAGGGTACGCTGAGTTCAATTATTTTTTAGTTCACAAATAAAGGGGAGAAACGTTTTTGTCTACCTATAAAAATCCAGTAATTCCTGGGTTTTACCCAGACCCTTCGATTTGCCGAGTAGAAAATGATTATTATCTCGTTACTTCTACATTTGAATACTTTCCTGGTATTCCGATTTTTCATAGCAAAGATTTAGTCAATTGGCGACAAATTGGTCATGTACTCGATCGCCCAAGCCAGCTAAACCTTGATGGAATACCAAACTCTAAAGGAATATACGCTGCAACAATTCGTTACCATAAAGGTCTTTTCTATGTCATTACAACTTTTGTAGAAAGTCAAACAGGTGCGAGAAAGAACTTCTTTGTCACCTCAGAAAACCCTGGTGGTCCATGGTCTGACCCATATTGGTTAGATGACTGTCCTGGTATTGATTCATCTTTGTTTTTTGATGATGACGGAAAAGTGTATGTCACAGCTAATCGACGACCTCCAGAAGGTCAACTTTATCCAAAACAGATGGAAATTTGGTTGCAGGAACTGGACATAGAGACGAAACAATTAATTGGTGAGAAATATAGTCTATGGGATGGGGCATTAAAAAATATACATGCACAGGAAGCACCACATCTTTATAAAGTCGATGGAATGTACTATTTACTAATTGCAGAAGGTGGAACTGGTTTTACTCATTCAATTACTATAGCACGCAGTAAAAACATTACAGGTCCTTATGAAGGATCTAAAACAAACCCAATTTTGACACATCGACATCTAGGGAAGGAATACCCGATTACGAATGTGGGCCACGGTGATATTGTTAAAACACATAACGACGAATGGTGGATGGTATGCTTAGGAACTCGACCGTATGGTGGTCAATTTCGGAATCTAGGCAGGGAGACTTTTCTCGTACAACTCAATTGGGAAGATGGCTGGCCTGTCGTCAATCCAGGAAAAGGGATCGTTGAAATGGAAGCTATCGCACCAAATTTGGAAGAGAAAAGATGGCCATCCGAACCTGCCTGTGATCATTTTGATTCAATTGAATTACGGATGCAATGGAACTTTATCCGAACCCCACGAGGTCATTTTTGGTCATTAAAGGATCGTCCAGGCTATCTGCGTTTGCGATTAAAGCCAGATACCATCACAGAATTTGTTAATCCGGCCTTTATTGGAATGAGGCAGCGCCATATGAATTTTGCTGCGCGTACAAAAATGGAATTTATACCAAACAATATAAATGAAGTAGCAGGAATCATTTTGCTCCAGAACACAGATTTCCATTATCGGGTTGAGTACACACAATCTCAATTAAGATTAGTAGAAAGAGTAGCGGATCGGGAAGTTATCTTAGTTTCAAAACCTTATCAACAACAAGAGGTCTTCTTTAAAGTAGAGGCTTATGGTCAATCTTACAATTTTTATGTTGCCAAAAGCTCTGAAAACTGGGAGGTTCTGAAGGAAAATGTTGATGGGACAATTTTAAGTTCAGACGTTGCAGGCGGATTTACAGGGGCTTATATAGGGATGTATGCAAGTTCCAATGGAATAGAGTCTTCAAACTATGCTGATTACGACTATTTTGAGTACTATGGTATAGACGAATGAGAAAGGAAATATGCCTCCCATTTTGGAAGCTTCAGACTGTTGACAAAGGCCAGTATACTTCGTTGCTAGCCTCATTTGTCCTCTCATGAAGGCAATCTCAATTCGCGTCTTCGATCGGTGAGCGCGCCTTGTCTGACAAGCGTTTGCAAGATAGTCTAGGAAAGTGAATCTTACTAGTGTTTCCTATAAAAATGAGTGTAGACAAAATAAAGTTTGACTTTGTCTACACTCTGAAGCTCTTATTTTGGTAGCCATTTATCATTTTTACGGAATATGTTTTCTAAGGTGTATGTGGAAGTTTCCTCTTCACTTATTAAATTTGCCCACTTCACTCGTTCAGAGGAGTCACTTCCAGGGCCAGTACTATTACATTCGATATAGCGGGATGTATGTTCATTTTCTTCATTTCTCCAATTATCCCATCCGTTGGGATGAATATGCTCACCCATCCATGTATTGATAAAAGCAGTATGGGCATATGGTCGCCACGGACGACCCAAATATACTTCAGTGGCCTCTTTTGCTCCAGTAAGTTTGCAATTTTTAAAAACAAACCCAAAATCATTTTCCATAGGAGTTGAAGCAGCAGTTATATAACCTTTACGGAGACTATGAATGATACATTGATCGAAAACAGAGATACCAGCACCGAAGATAAAATCGACATGTCCTTCAATATAACACTCAGAGAAATAGTGTCTGCCTTTTGACAGATAAAGGGTGTCCTGATTGGCTAGCAATCGTACATGTTTAAATGTACATTTATCTCCAGATACATAAAGCGCAATTGCTTGGCCAATTTCATCCCCATAGCCAGCCACATTTTGAATTGTAAGGTTTTTTATTTGAATAGAATCAGCAAAAATATGAAAAGTAGCCGTTTCAAAAGTACCAATCTCAGATCCATTCGCATTTTTCATTCTTGCAAATTTGCTTCCAGAAATGGTAGTCTTCTTTTCCCCAGCGCCAATAATTGTGATAGTAGGTTTGTTTTCTGGTATGGTAATGATTTCTTCATAAAAACCTTCTTTTATATAAATCGTGACAGCTTCTAATGGGAAGACCCGAATTGAATCAATGGCAGCTTGTATCGTTTCAAAATCTCCCTCGCCATTTTGAGAGACTACTAGTTTTTTCATGAATCCAGCTCCTTAACTAGCTAAGTATATACTTAATCTTGAATAAGTGCCTGTAAATGTTGTGTAGAGCATCGAATCTTACATTGCTCTGACAGAATCACGATATTTACCTGGTGTTATCCCTTCAATCTTCTTAAAGGAGCGAATGAAGTTTTGGGAATTATTAAAGTTAAGTCGATCGGATATCTCTTTAACAGAAATATCGGTTTCTGCAAGCCATTTTTTGGCCATGTTAATTCGATACATGGATAAATATTCACTAAACGAAATGTTCATTTCTTTTCTAAAAATACTGCTTAAATAGTTTGGATTGTAATGTAGTCTTTTTGCAATCATATCCAGTGTAATATTGGATTCAAATTCCTCATGAATAATATGAACAATATTCTCCGAAATGTTCTTATATTGTGATTTTGCACGGTCCTCGATCTTCTGAAGAAGTGGATCGATAATGACTGTAATAAACCAATCCTTTATGTCTTCTCTTGTTTTTTGTTCATAAATATTTTCAAAAATAGATCGATTGTCTTCTATATCTAGAACATTAATTGCCAATGTATGCATTAATTCAATCAAATCACTTAGTAATCGAACCAATGAGATTTGGTATTGGTCATGATTTAAATCATCAGAGAAAATTTCATCAATCAACTCATTGAGTAATTGATAGACTTTCTCTTTGTCATTGACCTTGATGGAATCAAATAATTCATTCTCAATTCGTTTAGGAAAATAGGTATGTAAAGCTTTACCTATTTCGAGATTTTCAAAGAAAATAATTGATTCAGTACCATATTTAAGTGTATATTTGAGTGCTTCCAGGCTTTCCTTGTAGCCAATTCTTGTTTGAAGAATATCGTTGTAAGGTTCACTCACACCTATACTAATTGGAACACTATATTCCTCTTTGACCTTTTTCTGAATCTGTTCGGCGATATCATTTGCAAATTGGTTAAATTCATGTTTTGAATCTAAATTGCTCAATAAAAGCGTAACTTGAGTTTGTTTGTTAACAATTGGCATCAGTCGCTCTTGGCTTGGAATCAGTTTTTCAACAAGGTCATTAATAACAAACAGAATCACATCTTCTTCTTTCGATTTAAAAGAAGTCCCCTCAAGACTGTCTATTTGAACAGTGAGTACACTTACCCATTTAAAGTCGGTGTTATATCCATAATATTTCATCCTGCCATCTAGTTCTTCTTTAGTCACTTTACCAGTCAAAAGACGATGAGTGAAAAATTGCTTCAGTTGAACAATTTGGTTTTGTAATGATTTTTCTAAAATATCATTTTGCTTCAGCATATTCCTTACATGTTTCTCAATAAAAACAAATTCATTCTTATCATTACGATTATCCCTATCGGTTATGGAATGTAAAATAAAATTCTGTAATTGTTTAATAGGTTGATAGATTAATCTACTTCCAAATAATGCAAGTAATAAAGAAAGTCCAGCAATTACTAATGTGATGGTAAGTGTTAGCCATCCAATCGACCTAGATTGGGCAGTTAGTTCACTCAGCTCAACAATAGAGAGGTAGACCCATCCATTATAAAAAGATTTTCGGTAAGTAAATAGATAATCTGTATGTTCTGACGCGATTGTAAATTGTCCAGTATCGTCTTCATCAGATATATGTTCTGTCAGTACGTCGCGATATTCAAAGGCTTGTCCAACCTTGCTTGTATCATCATGTAAGACAACGCTTCCATCCTTATCTAGAATAAAAAACGATTCTAAAGTATTATCCTTATTTAACATATCTCGAAAGCTACATGTCGGTATATTGGCAATAATCATCCCTGTTTTATTTGATGAAATTGTGGGTATTTTTTTTATCAGGTTTAAATTATAGCTACAAGCACGAGAGGCGACTTGTTTATATAATGAATCCTTTGAGTTTTCTTCTAAAAGCCAGACAGAGCTTGTCTTAAGAGATAAATAACGTTCAGAAATATCGAATAATTGATCTTCTGTAAGTCGTTGCAAACCATAATTATTAACGAGCCAATTATTTTGAAGACTAATTAGCGCAACATCGGTAAGGCGTGTATCGAAAGTTTGTTGGTGACTAAGATCGTCTCTTAATTGATTATAAAGTTGAAATTGTCTAGTTGTAAGTGGTTCTCTTAACGATTCAATAATCTTAGAAGAAGAAGCTAGTTGTGTTAGGGATTGATCAACCGACTTAATAACCTGCTCGACATTTGTTTGGATTTGGTACACACTATGCTCTTTTTCTTTGGCAACATAATTCTCCACAACAGAAGTTGAACGAAGAAATGAAAACACACCAACAATGATGACTGGTATTATGGCTAAAATACTTACAAATAAAATCATTCTGTGAAAGAAGCTTCCTGGTAGCTTGAGTTTCATGAAATCACTCCAAATCTATTCAAATGTGAGGGGATGATTATTATGCTCGTAACATCCCTGTACTAGAAGAATGTATCTCTATTATAGATGTAAGCCCTTATAAATTGAATAATCATTATATTACATTGTGTCATTATATTAGGGTATTCCTAATAAACTCAGGGATTTGAAGCTTTAAGGAACAGTAAATTAAATGATTATAGTCATTATTAAGTAAATATCCTAGCATAAAGGCAGGAGAGTTGTTACCGTTTTCAAATTAAATTTTATCAAAGTGTTTAGAAAGGATGTTAATTCTTGAAGAGTACAAAAGTTGAAAAATCACCTCTATATTTTGCAAAGAAAACATGTGACACCCTTATGGCATATTTTACTCCAGAGGAACTTCCACCAGGAGGTCGTTGGCACTATCACCAAGGAGTCTTTTTATGTGGAATGGACTTAGTTTATAACAAAACAAATGAACAAAAATATTTAGATTATATAAAGGCTTATGTAGATCATAATATTGATGAAAATGGGAACCTGTTATTTGCAAGAGATGAATTGGATTCTATACAAGCAGGTCTTCTATTGTTCCCATTATATAAAGTTACTGGTCTAAAAAAATATAAAGTAGCAGCAAAGCGACTACGTAACATATTTACAACTTTAAATCTTACGAGTGAAGGTGGCTTCTGGCATAAAGATAAGTACCCTTATCAAATGTGGCTAGATGGTTTATATATGGGTGGACCATTTGCGCTACATTATGCAAAGGATTTTAATGAACCAGAATTAATCGATATGGTCATCCATCAGGAAAAATTAATGCGAAAACACACGAAAAGTGAAGCCACTGGTTTGTACCATCACGGATGGGATGAAAAGGCCGTTCAGCCGTGGGCTCGTTCAGATGGAAAAGCTCCAGAGATATGGGGTCGTGCACTTGGTTGGTATGGATTAGCTGTAATAGACATGATTGATATTTTACCAGAGGATCATCCACAAAAGACAGAGTGGATTGAATTTATACAAGACTTTGTACAGGATGTTGTCAAGTACCAGGATGAAAAGACAGGGCTTTGGTATCAAGTGGTAGATAAAGGAGATCTTGAGGACAACTGGCTCGAGACTTCTGCTTCTAGTCTATTTATCTATTGTATTGCTAAAGCTGTTTCAAAAAAGTATGTAGATGAGAAGTATGCATCATATGCAACAAAGGCATATGAGGGTCTACTTAAATATAAAATTCAAGAAAACGAAGAAGGCAATCTTATTATTGATGATATAGTCATTGGTACTTCAATTGGGAAATATGACTATTATATTAATCGTGAGCGAAGTCATAATGACTTACACGGTGCGGGTGCTTTTATCATGGCAAGTATGGAGATGGAGAAACTGTATGAAGTACACCAGGGGTTAGTAAATCAATGAAAAGATATGCTATTTGTGGATTAAGTAACAGAGCTCTAAAAATGTTTATTCCTCCATTAATTGAAAAATTTGCCAAACAAAGTGAGATAGTTGGGTTGTTAGACAGTGATGAATATCGTCTTGAATTATGCAAGGAGAAATTTCCAGTATTAGCAAAAACACCTACGTACCGACCAAATCAAATTGATGCAATGATTTCGGAAACGAAACCAGATTGCATAATTGTTGTGAGTCGTGATGACACACATGTTGATTATATTTTAAAGGCGTTACAACATGATATTGATGTGATTACAGAAAAACCCATGGTTACAACAGCTAGAGATGCTGTAAGAATAATAGAGGCTGAAAAGAAAAGTAAAGGAAACGTAACAGTAGCCTTCAATTATCGATATAGTCCATATCATAGAAAAATTAAAGAGCTCATTTTGGACGGGAAAATAGGAAGGGTGACCTCTGTTGATTTAAATTGGTATATCGACACATACCATGGTGCGAGTTATTTCAAACGATGGAACAGGAAAAGGGAATATTCAGGTGGACTTTCCATCCATAAATCAACACATCATTTTGATCTTGTAAATTGGTGGGTTGATCAACATCCTGTGGAAGTTTTTGCACACGGAGCCCTACATTATTATGGACAGGACGGAGAGCTTAATCCAGATCCAACCACAGATAACAGATTCTGTAGTACATGCCATGTAATCGATAAATGTGAATATTATCAAAGATGGAATCCGCGTGAATTTACGGAGACTGTAGAGGATGATCACTTAAACATGGGAGATAGAAAAGAAAATCGATATACAGGATATCAACCAGATGCTTGTATTTTTGATTCGGAGATAAATATTGAGGATACGTATACAGCTTCAGTAAAGTATCACAAAGGTGCGTTATTAAGCTATTCTATAAATTTCTCAACTCCATTTGAAGGATATAGACTCGCAATTAATGGTACGAAGGGACGAATTGAAACTCAAGAATTTCATGCACCAAGCCGTGTACCCTTTGAAGTGCCTGACCAAACAATAGATTACTATCCATTATTTGGCTCAAAAGAAGTCATTCATGTTGTGAAAACACCTGGTGGTCATGGTGGTGGAGACCCTGTGTTAATTCATGATCTCTATCAAGGTATTGACCCGAGGCGCCATTATGAAATACTAGCAGGTTCACAAGCAGGTGCCTATTCAATTGCAATCGGTGAAGCAGTTTGGAAATCAGTCAAAGAAAATAAACCCATCACTATTGAACAATTGCTAAATAACAATCAAGTACAAGTATAAGAATTTATACCTGTGTAGAAAGGGGAGAGGCAAATGCTTGGAGGATTGGAGAGTCCATTTTATCGCTGGTGCGGGGTAATATCTCGGTTAATTTATTTGAATTTGCTCTGGCTTTTATTTACCACAATGGGACTTGTAGTTGCAGGATTTGTACCAGCAACCGTAGCAATTTTTGCAGTGACTCGTAAGTGGATTATGGGAGAAGAGGATATCCCTGTCTTTTCAACATTTTGGAACGTGTATAAAAAGGAATTCTTGAAATCCAACCTCTTAGGGCTTTCCCTTTTTGTCACAGGTTACATTTTATATGTCGATCTTGTGTTTTTGCCAACTACAAGCATGTTATTGATTGTGGTGAGGTACGCACTAATCGCAATTTGTTCAGTATTTTTCGTTATATTACTGTATATATTCCCTATATATGTTCATTTTAACGGAACTATCAAATCGTATTGGAAAAATGCCGTCATGTACGGTCTATCTTACCCACTGGTTACTTTTTCAATGATTATAGGGATTTTTGTACTTTATGTTGGCTTTACTTATATTCCCTCTCTTATACCTTTTCTCAGTGTTAGTTTAGTAGCCTATTTAATTATGTGGCTGGCTTTAAAAGTATTTGCAAGAATTGAAGAAAAGGTTAATGGAATAACCGAGAAGGGACAGGTAAAAGAGAATCTAGTTTTAGGTGAAAAGACAAATTGAAGGTGTATAAATGAAGAATATTTGTATATATATAGCGGGAGATTCAACAGTGTCTGATTGCCCACCAAATGAAGAACCACGTGCAGGGTGGGGACAGGTACTTCATCAATATTTTAAAGAAAATGTCATCATCCACAATTTTGCAATTGGGGGAAGAAGTTCAAAAAGCTTTATCGAGGAAAATAGATTGGATGCGATTCTAGATGCAATTCAACCAAATAATTACCTTTTCATTCAATTCGGTCACAATGATCAAAAAGTAGATGACCGAAGAACTGAACCATTTTCCTCATATCAAGATTACTTGAGTCAATACATTGCCGGGGCAAGGAAAAAAGGTGCTATACCAGTGCTAGTCACATCTATGCATAGAAGAACCTTTGATAAGAATGGAAAAATAGTCAATAGTTTAGGTGATTATCCAGAAAGTATGAAAGCACTCGCAGAACAAAAGCAAGTATGTCTCATTGATTTGTGGAAAGAGTCAAAGAACTTGTACGAATCTTTGGGGCCAGAAAAATGTAAAAATCTATTTCTTTGGTTCGAGCCTGGGGAACATCAAAATTATCCAGAAGGAATCAGCGATGACACCCATTTTTCTGAGGAAGGGGCAAACCAAATTGCTCAAATTATTGCCAGAGAAATGAAAGTGAAAATCCCAGACTTATCCAAATATCTAAAGGAATAAAGTGAGGTGTTCAAATGATCAATCTAGGTATTCGTGCTCATGATGTGAAAGTAAATTCTTTAGAACAACTTGCTCAAACAGTTAGAGATAAAGGGCTTACTTCTGTGCAGTTGGCATTAGCAAAATCATTTCCAGACCTAAATTCCAGTCTGGGAAGTCTTTCACCTGGTTTTGGTCAATATATACGCAATGCTTTTCAACGGAATAACATCCAAATTGCAGTATTAGGTTGCTATATTAATATGATTCATCCAGACCTTCATGAACGAAAAAAGGTACTAGACCGTTTCAAAGAACATATTCGTTTTGCAAGGGATTTCGGATGTAGTGTTGTCGGAACGGAAACAGGAAATGTTCATGCGAAAATGGGTTATACAGAAGAAAATTTTAGGGAAGAACCTTTTTTAGCAGTCGTTGAAAGTGTAAAAGAGCTTGTACATGAAGCTGAAAAGTTTGGTGTAATTGTTGGGATTGAAGCGGGTGTGAATCATCCTGTCTATCATGCAAGTCTATTAAAACGTTTATTAGATGAAGTGAACTCTAACAATCTACAAGTTATTTTTGATCCAGTAAATTTAATGACTGCCCAAAATTACATACACCAAGACAAGATTATTAAAGATGCGATCGAGTTAATTGGAGACCGAATGATTATTGTTCATTGTAAAGATTTCATTATTGAAGAAGGAAAATTGAAGTTTGTATCTCCTGGTAAAGGATTATTAAACTACGATTTAGTTATGAGCTTAATAAAGCCATTAAAACCACATATCCAATTTCTTTTAGAAAGTACTACCGAACCGTTTATCGATGATAGTATTGCATTTTTACAAGAGAAATATGAGAAATCATAGAAGTGGATTATCATAAAAAAGTTCTTTATCAGTATTTAGTTTTGTAATAAGACAATGAGACTATGGTGGACACTTTATAACTATTGAGCAGTGTTTGGCGAGAAACCACAGTAATAGGAGCATACTCGAACGTTTAAAAATCGGAATATTGACAAAATAAACTCTTTTTAAATATAAGGAGGCTAATGATATGGAACATTTAAAATATCATGTTGAATCATTAAAACTTGGAAAAGAACTCGAGAGTACCTCAGATGTGAAGGTATATGAAAAGTCTTTAACTCACTATGAAAATGTAAGTCTTGTAATGGTAAGAGATCAAGCACAAAGATGGATTCTTGCCACAGGTAATGGGAGTTTATTTGAGGAATTAGAGGGAACTGTCATTACGGATAGTGGCAAAGTAGTTCCGTTGACACATGAAAACCGTTTAGTATTAAATCGTTACTTTGCTTACACTGCTCCTAGAGCGTTCGGTACAAAAATTGCAACAATGGGGTTAGGTGATCGCTTAGGTCTTGCTTCACCAGGACATATTGAAACGGTTAGAGGTCATCAAGTAAGGCCAATTCTTGCTCAACAAAGTATACGAGAATTAACACTCACCAATCGTACAATGAACGATGTAATTGATGCTGCAAGTTTTGCGGTTTTCCAAGAAGGGTATACAGAAGGTTTTGGGGCAGATGGTGACCACTTGAAAGAAGAAGAAGATATTAAAATGGCATTGTCACTAGGCATGTCAATGCTTACACTAGACTGTTCTGACCATATACAAAATCGAGTTGAAGCTCTAACAGAAGAAGAAATAAGTGCTGAATTTGAAGGACTTCCTGAAGAAACGAAGTGTCATTATAACGAGTTATATTTAAATAAAAGTTTTAATGTTGAAGATCTTTCGATTGTATTTGATAAGAACACAGTACAAAAATTTGTGTTGCTATATAGAAACGCTCTCGATTATATGGTCCATGTCCATGACACCTATATTAAAAAAGCGAATCGTGATATTGATTTTGAAATTTCGATTGATGAAACGGAAACAGTTACATCACCAGCCGCACATTTCTTTGTAGCAAATGAATTACTAAAACGAGGAGTAACGGTAACAAGTCTTGCACCTAGATTCTGTGGTGAATTTCAAAAAGGCATTGATTACATTGGTGATCTTGAACAATTTGAGAAAGAGCTTCGTGAACACGCACTTATCGCTGAATACTTTGGCTATAAACTAAGTATCCACTCAGGAAGTGATAAATTTACAGTATTTCCAATCATTGCTAAATATACAAAAGGTATACTTCATGTAAAAACAGCAGGTACAAACTGGCTTGAAGCTGTTCGAGTAATAGCGAAGGTAAACCCAGGTCTATATAGAAGGATGCATGCATATGCGCTTGAACATTTAGATGAAGCCCTAAAGTATTATCACATTACACCAGATATGAGCACAATCCTTCCACTTGATTCTGTTTCAGATGCGGAATTACCTGAATATATGAATAATGATGCTGCAAGGCAGGTTATCCATGTAACTTACGGGCTATTATTAACTGCAAAAGATAAGAATGGAAACTTCATTTTCAAGGATGAATTCTTCACTACACTACATGAAAACGAAGAGGAGTACAGACAAAGCCTTGTAAAACACATAGGGAAGCATGTTGAGTTATTAAACTTATCTAAAGAATTGACTACTAAAACATCCTTATAAGGATTGTATTGCTAATAAATAAAAGAAGGGGGATATTATGAAAAAATTTATGGACGAATCCTTTTTACTATCAAACAAAACTGCAATCGACCTGTACAACAATTACGCAAAGGATATGCCGATTATTGATTATCACTGTCATTTAAGTCCGCAGGAAATATATGAAAACAAAACGTTCAAAAATAT
>Ga0079224_100002426_pt1 | contig 22608 bp, 25 predicted proteins | sample Stecom2015_FD_80414 | JGI IMG/M metagenome (GOLD analysis project Ga0079224, IMG submission 80414) | Agricultural soil microbial communities from Utah to study Nitrogen management - Steer compost 2015 | ecosystem: Environmental > Terrestrial > Soil > Agricultural land | place: USA: Utah...
ATCCCGGCAACCTTTATTCTTGGAAAGTCATGGCCACTCAGCCGAGCAAAGACCTGGAAACCTTCCCCAACCCGCAGCCCGAGCGGGACTACACCCTGCGCATCCGCGTACCGGAGTTCACCTGCCTGTGCCCCAAGACCGGCCAGCCCGACTTCGGCGTGATCGACATCGCCTACGTACCGGACCAGAAGTGCGTGGAACTCAAGTCGCTGAAGCTGTACATGTGGTCGTTCCGCGACCAGGGCGCCTTCCACGAACGGGTGACCAACGAGATCCTGGACGACCTGGTGCGGGCGCTGGAGCCGCGCTTCATGCGCGTCACCGCCGAGTTCAACGTGCGCGGCGGCATCTATACCACGGTGATCGCCGAACACCGCCAGCCGGGCTGGACTCCGCCGCCCAAGGTCGAGCTGCCGTAACGGCCGCATGCGCGACTTCCTGCTCGGCGTCTCCTACCTGCCGCGCGGCTTCCGGCTGCTGTGGGCGCCGGGGCTGCGCCGCTATGTAGCGGCGCCGATCGCCATCAACGTGGCGGTGTTCGCGCTGCTGTTCTGGCTGGCCGGCGCGCAGTTCCAGAGCCTGCTGGACTGGCTGCTGCCGGACCCCGACAGCTTCAGCGGCGAGAGCATCTGGCAGCAGGTGCTGCGGTTTCTGAGCACTGCCGCCTATTGGCTGCTGTGGCCGCTATTCGTCCTGATCGGGGCGGTGGTGATGTTCTACACCTTCACCCTGGTCGCCAACCTGCTGGGCTCGCCGTTCAACGGCGCCCTGGCAGCGCGGGTCGAGCGGCTGGTGACCGGCGCGCCGCCGCCCGAGCAGGACCTGTCGCTGGCCGCCGAGGCCTGGCTGGCCGTCATCGGCGAGGCCCGCAAGTATCTGTACTTCCTGAAACTGGCCCTGCCGCTGCTCATACTGTTCCTGATCCCGGGCATCAACCTGATCGCCTCCCTGCTGTGGGCGCTGTTCGGCGCCTGGGCGATCGCGCTGGAGTACCTGGACTACCCGATGGGCAACCACGGCTATCGCTTCCATGACGAGCGCCGCCTGCTTGCCCGCCGGCGTCCGCTGGCGCTGGGCTTCGGCGCGGCGGTACTGGCAATGACGCTGATCCCGGGGCTCAACCTGCTGGCCATGCCCACCGGCGTGATCGCGGCGACCCTGCTGTGGATCGAGCAACGGCCGAAAGCGTGAGGCTCGGCGCCCGGCATCGCGGCCGGGTCTCGGGTGCGGAAAAGCGCTTCGCCCTTACAGCTTCTCGTGCAGGCCGCACTCGCGCTTGAGTCCGAAGAAGCGGGTGTCTTCCTCGCGCATGCCCGCCTCCAGCCGGCTGGTGGTATGCCAGTCGCCGATCGACACGTAACCTTCGTGCCAGAGCGGGTGGTACGGCAGGTCATGCTGCTTGAGATAACGGAACACGTCGCGGTCGGTCCAGTCGACGATGGGATGGATGCGCAGCCGGCCGCCCTTGCCGAACTCCAGCACCTGCCGATGCTGGCGGCTGACCGACTGCTGGCGCCGCAGGCCGGAGAACCAGGCACGGATGCCGAGCTCCTGCAGGGCCCGCTGCATGGGCTCCACCTTGTTCATGTCGTTGTAGCGCTCGATGCCTTCCAGCCCCTGCTCCCACAGCCGCCCGTAGCGCGCCTCCTGCCAGGCCGGGCTCAGGCGGGCACGGTAGACGTGCAGGTTCAGTCCCAGGCGGTCGGTCAGCTCGTCGATGAAGCGATAGGTTTCCGGAAACAGATAGCCGGTGTCGATCAGGATCACCGGAATCTCGGGTCGCTGGGCGGTCACCATATGCAGCGATACCGCCGCCTGCGCACCGAAACTGGAAGACAGTGCTATGCCGCTGGGATAACGGTCGAGCGCCCAGGCGACCCGCTGCTCGGCCGGCTGGCCGGCCAGCTGGGCGTTGAGCTCGGCCAGCTCGGCTTCGCTGATACCCATGCCTGTCGGGTCGGATGATGGCTGGGAGGCGTTCTGCATCTCGGGCACACCTCGGCTGTTGCAATGCCGTCGATGCTAGCAACCGCCCGCATGGCGCTGAAGGAAGCGCTTTCTCTATGGTTATGCGCCGGCGGCTATATCCCTAAGATCGCAAGTCGGGGAGCGTTGGGTCGCCGCCGGGCCATGCCGGCTCCGGAGCGACCGCCCGGAGCCGGGCTTAATGGCTATCGCTTGGCCCGCTCAGCAGTATTGCTGACGGCATCGCCGGCCGCCGACACGTCTTCCCCTGCACCTTCGATGGTGTTGCAGGCCGCCAGCGCCGCCGACAGGGCCAACAGCGTCATCGGCATCGTCAGCCAGCGCAGTATCCGGGTTTTCATCTCTCAACCTCCTAAGATCCTGTTATTGGACCTTAACCGAACTGGGGAAGCGCCTAGCCGTAAACAAGTGGGAAACCGCCGAGCGTCGGCAAATAACGACAGGTATTATCTAACGCGAAAGAGGCTGCCGCCGAGCCGGGCTTTGCAGATGGTCTCCGACAGCCCAGACATTCTGATCAGAGCACAACCGACACAGGATCAAACACCGCATGGAATGGATCGCCGACCCGCAGGCCTGGATCGCGCTGGCGACGCTGACCGCACTGGAAATCGTGCTCGGCATCGACAACATCATCTTCATCTCGATCCTGGTCGGCCGGCTGCCGCCCGAGCAGCGGCAGCGGGGACGTGTCCTGGGCCTGGCGCTGGCCATGGGAACGCGCCTGCTGTTGCTGCTGTCGCTGGCCTGGATCATGACGCTCACGGAGCCGCTGTTCAGCCTGCTCGGCGAGGCGATCTCAGGCCGCGACCTGATCCTGCTCGGCGGCGGACTGTTCCTGCTCGCCAAGGCCACCCATGAGATTCACGCCAACCTGGAAGGCGTCGACGATACCGAAGCGGTCCCGGTGGCCGCATCGTTCGGCTCCGTGCTGGTGCAGATCGCGCTCATCGACATCGTCTTTTCGCTGGACTCGGTGATCACTGCGGTCGGCATGGCCGATCACATCCCGGTGATGGTGATCGCCATCATCATCGCCGTCGGCGTCATGATGTTCGCCGCCCGCGCCATCGGCGATTTCGTCGACCGCCATCCGACGGTGAAGATGCTGGCCCTGAGCTTCCTGATCCTGGTCGGCGTCAACCTGATCGCCGAAGGCTTCGACCTGCATATCCCCAAGGGCTACATCTACTTCGCCATGGCTTTCTCGGTCACGGTGGAAATGCTGAACCTGCGCGTGCGTGCCAGACGCGGCCGGGCAGTAAAACTGCATCGCTCAATGCAGGACGCGCCACCGGACTAGTTCAGAGCCGGACGGGAAGAAGATGCATCGCGCAGGGCGCAAAGAAAGGGAAAACTGGGGTCCCTGGCGCAGCTGCTGGCCCCTGCCACGGACTCGAAGGTAGACGCGAAGCGGTGGGGCTGCCCGCGGCCGTGGCTTTCTTCTGCCTTCTCGCTGCCTCCATGCGCGAGCCCTTTCTCCCCGCTCACGTCCCCCGCCCCTGCCGTTCCGCGACCCGCAGCTTGGCGGCGATGAATTCGCGGTGCGGCACGTAGATGAGGTCGGCGATGCGGCGGATCAGATGCTCTTCGTGCTTGTCGAGCTCGCCGTCGGCATAGGCGACCTCCCAGAGCAGCTCCACCAGGCGGATCTTGTCGGCCGCGTCGAAGCCGCTGTTGACCAGCGAGGTGAAGGCATAGTCCGAGGTGGCTTCCCGCACTTCGTCCTCGGCCAGCCTGAGCAGCTCCTGCACCTCTGCCTCGCTCAGCCGGAAGGTACGGCCGATCGCGCGCTCGACGGCAGCCAGCTCCACGTGGTGGGTGTCGAAATCGGCGCGCGCCACCTCCAGCAGCAGTGCTGCGGTCGCCAGTTGCAGGCGATGCTCGGGATCCGGAGCGGCGGCGGTCAGGCGGCTTTCGAAGAAGCGGCGTATGGCGTCGAGCATTGCTGGTTCTCCGGTGACGCGGCGGCGCCGCTATTCTACGCGCTCAATGAGGAGCAGTCCGGTGGGCACGCCGCTTTGCAGCGGGCGGCATGCAAGACCGCGGCCGACGCCTCTTCCCGAGCCGACAGCGGCAGGCGAAAATGCCGGCCCCTTCCCTGTGGCCCATGACATCCGATGAGCATCACACTTCAAACCATCATCCTGCTCACGCTCTCCAACGTCTTCATGACATTCGCCTGGTACGGCCATCTGCGGCACCTGAACGACAAGCCGTGGTTGCTGGCAGCGATCGCCAGCTGGGGCATCGCGCTGTTCGAATACCTGCTGCAGGTACCGGCCAACCGCATCGGCTACGGCACGCTGAGCCTGGCGCAGCTGAAGATCGTGCAGGAAGTGATCACGCTGTCGGTGTTCGTGCCGTTCGCGCTGTTCTACATGAAACAGCCGCTGGGCTGGAACTACCTCTGGGCCGGGCTGTGCCTGCTGGGCGCGGTGTACTTCCTGTTCAAGGGCTGACGGCATGACCGAGGCCGCCGGTGCGCAGCCGCACGATCAGGCCGGCCAGGCCGCGGCTGCCGAGCAGCGCGACGAGGCCGAGCAGCAGCCTCAGCACGGCGACAGCGAGCTCGATGACGAGTTCCGGCTCAAGCGGCTGCAGGGCCTGCAGGCTGTAGTGGATTGCGGCGCCCGAGCGGAGCACGGCCGGCAGTGCCTCGATCGTCACCAGCAGGCCGACAGCGGCAAAGGCCGGCGCATACCAGTCGCCGGGGTCGGCCGCCGCCGGCGACCCCGTCACGGTACGCTGCGGCAGCAGCACCGCCACCAGAGGACGGACCCCGAACCAGAGCAGGACGCTGGCCGCCAGCGCCACCAGACAGGCTGCCGCCAGCGGCCAGGCATGCACCGCGTCGTCGGCCGCCAGGCCGCCGCTCAGCAGGCCGTAAGCCTGCGGCAACAGGGTCAGGCTATGGATGAAGAAATACAGCGCCAGCAGGCGCAGGCCGATCACCGCGGCGCCCCTGTTGGTCATCGCTCCCCTCCTTGGCACCGAGAAGCCAGCGCGGCTTATTGTTTTGTCGGGCGACAGCGACGGCGCCCGCCTGGGGCGCCGCCATGTGGACCAAGATCTAGGGGCGATGACGGGTCGAGCAAAGGGCCCGGTCAGGCGTCGCCGAGTACCTGCCGCTGCTGAGCCCTGGCGAAGTCGAGCATGCGACCCAGCGATACCCGGGCCTGCTCGGCGATGTCGGGATCGACGAAGATCTCGTTGGCGCCCGTTTCCAGGCAATGCACCAGGCTGCGCAGGCCGTTCATGGCCATCCACGGGCAGTGCGCGCAGCTGCCGCAGCTGGCGCCGCGGCCGGCGGTAGGCGCTTCCAGCAGCACCTTCTCCGGATTGGCTTCGCGCATCTTGTGGAAGATGCCGCGGTCGGTGGCGACGATGAAGGTCTTGGCATCCATGGTCTTCACTGCGTTCAGCAGCTTGGAGGTTGAGCCGACCACGTCGGCTTGCTCGACCACCGCCATCGGCGATTCCGGATGCACCAGCACCACGGCGTCCGGGTGCTGCTCGCGCAGCTCGGCCAGCTCGCGGCCCTTGAACTCTTCATGGACGATGCAGCTGCCGTTCCACAGCAGCATGTCGGCGCCGGTCTCGCGCTGGATGTACTCGCCCAGGTGGCGGTCCGGAGCCCAGAGAATCTTCTCGCCGCGCTCCGCCAGGTGGCGCACGACGTCGACCGCGATGCTGGAAGTGACGACCCAGTCGGCGCGCGCCTTCACCGCCGCGCTGGTGTTGGCGTAGACCACCACGGTGCGGTCGGGGTGGGCATCGCAGAAAGCGGCGAACTCGTCGGCCGGGCAGCCCAGGTCCAGCGAGCAGGTCGCTTCCAGGTCCGGCATCAGCACCCGCTTCTCCGGCGAGAGGATCTTGGCGGTCTCGCCCATGAAACGCACTCCCGCCACCACCAGGGTGGAGGCATCGTGCTCCTTGCCGAAGCGGGCCATGTCGAGCGAATCCGACACATAGCCGCCGGTCTCGTCGGCCAGCAGCTGCAGGTCGGCGGCCGTGTAGTAGTGGGCCACCAGAACCGCATTGTGGGCTTTGAGCAGCTCTCTGGCCCGTGCCATCAGAGCTTCGCGCTCACCCGGCGCCAGCGTTTCCGCGGCCGTGTAAGCCTGCTCGCGGAACATCACCGGACGGGCCGGCACATCGATCAGCTGCGGCTTGCTCATGGGCTTCCTCCGGCCATTGGCCGACTTACTTGATGAACTCTACTCGACCCGGGCTCTTCATGCGAAAGAGCCTGGCCGGCCGATGCCTGCCTGCCCGGTGGTGCTCGCCGGTCGGCTCCAGACAACCGAGGCTGTGCAGGCGCTTGCGAAAATTCCGCTTATCCAGGGGCTCTCCGAGGATGTGCTCGTAGACGGTCTGCAGATCGCTCAGGGTGAATTTCTCCGGCATCAGCTGCAAGGCGATAGTGGAATACTCCAGCTTCGCGGCCAGACGCTGGCGCGCCATGGCGATGATGTCGGCGTGGTCGAAGGCCAGGGTCGGCAGCTTCCAGACATCGTGCCAGGCCACATCCGGCGCCACCCGTACCGACGGCATCCGATCCGGCGGCACCAGCGCGTAATAGGCCACCGAGATCACCCGCCCGCGCGGATCCCGGGCGATTCCCCCGAAGGTAAACAGCTGCTCCAGGTAGACGCCCGTGACGCCGGTCTTGGAGGCCAGCATGCGCCGCGCGGCGGCATCCAGCGCCTCGTCGAGGCCGACCATGCCGCCCGGCAGGCTCCAGCAGCCGGCAAAGGGGTCGCGGGCACGGCGGACCAGGAGCACGCACAGCCGGTCCTCGCGCATGGTGAAGATCACCACGTCGGTACTGACTTCAGCGAGGACTCGGTCGGTTTCCTGGCCCATCTCACCTGTCTCCAGCCGGGAGTTGCACGTTAGTGTCTCCCATACACTATGTCAACGATGTTGTGAGCATGGACCGCGGGGAGGAAGAAAGGTTCGGGCAGGGTCAGCCCCGGCGCAGCACGACCGGCTGCCAGCGAAAGCCCAGCGCGCTGACATCGCGCTGCAGGGCCCGCATCGCCTCCGCCACCAGCACCGGCTCGCCGCGCAGCCCGAGCTCCAGCCGATAGCCTTCGCCTTCCGACTGCGGCAGACAGGACATGCGCAGCGCCGGGTAGCGGGCCACGTACTGCTCCATCAGCTCGGTGATCTGGCTCTCGCGGCAGTCGTGCACCAGGATCGCCTGCTCGGCGATGGTGCCTGGAGCCTGGAGCGCGGCGTAGCGGTTGTCCAGCACCCACTCGATCATCGGCCAGGCCATGTTCGGGAAGCCGGGCACGAAATGATGGCTGCCGAAGCTGAAGCCGGGGACGCGGTTCACCGGATTGGGAATCAGCTCCGCCCCTTCGGGGAACTCGATCATGCGCAGCCGCTGCGGCGTGAGCTCAGCGGCCGGGAAGCGCGCCCGCAGCTCGGCGATTCCCTGCGGATGCGGTACAAGGGGCCGGCCGGCTGCGGCAGCCACGGCTTGGCGAGTACGGTCATCGGGCGTCCCGCCAATGCCGCCGAAGCTGAAGACGATGTCGCCCGCGGCGAGGGTCTCGCGGAAGATGTGAATGAGCATCTCATCGTCGTCGCCAGCATACCGCGCCCAGGTCAGCTCCAGTCCCCGGTCGGCCAGCAGGTCGATCACCCGCGGCAGATGCTTGTCCTGCCGTTTGCCGGACAGGATCTCGTCGCCGATGATGACGGCGCCGAAGCGGACCTTGTTTGCCATAGGATCTCCGATACTGCGGCTATCGCGGGCAATGATGCTACGTCCGACCGGAAATGGCGTCTACCGGCTCGCGGCACGCCCCGGAACGCTGGCCGCAAGGCAGCGCTACGGTGCGCACCACTGGCCGAGAACGATTTGCGGCCAGGCGAGATAAAGCTGCCGATCGAGCTCGGCGCTCCGGTGGCGGCGAAGATGGTGTCGCAGCAGCGTGAGCGGCACGATGCGCGGCAACCGGCCGCTGCGGTAGGCCGCGATCAGCTCCTCGAGCTCGACCCTGTCTTCGGCCTCCAGCTGGCGCCGCAGGCCCCGGAGCAGGCGCTCGAGCGCCGCGGCATGCCCGCGCCGGCTTGCCGGGCGGGCCAGGGCCTGCATGAAGGCTTTGCCGTATTCCTGCGCGAGCGCATCGATGGGTCGGTCGCCGGCACTGGCCAGCAGCCGCCGCAGCCGAAGCAGCGCGGCGCGGCTGCGAGATAGCAGGATCAGCTCGTGGGCGGCATGGAAACGGGCCAGCCGCTCGTAAGTCAGGCTCTGCTGCCGCAGGTCCTGCCAGCGGCGATAGCCATATACCCGCTCCATGAAGTTCTCGCGCATGGCCGGCTCGCCGAGATCGTCCTCCTCGACCATCGGCAGCAGCGGCAGGGCACGCTCCAGTTCGGCGGCGAAAATGCCGGTCGCACTGCGACGCAGCCGGCCATCCTCGCCGACCAGCTTGACCCGCCGCAGCCCGCAGCTGGGCGACTTGCTCTTGAGGATGTAGCCGCTGATGTCGGCCAGCCGCTCGGCGGTCTGACGGCCGTAGCCGCGCAGCCGCTCGGTCACGTCGAGGTCGCGGCTCAGCACGCCGATGGCGCGCGGCGCCGCGGCCGTCCCCTCCAGACGGATCGGTTCGCGCGGCACGCCCAGGCCGATCGCCACTTCGGGACAGACCGGCACCAGCTCGACGTGACGCGCCAGCACCTCGGCCACGAACGGCTCGCGCTTGTGGCCGGCGTCGTAGCGCACCTCCTGGCCGAGCAGGCAGGCGCTGACGCCGATCCGCAGCGGCCCGCCGGTGCCTGACGATGGAACATCGTGGACGGGCTCAGCGGGCGCGGCCATGTCAGCTCGGCAGCAGCTGGGTCTGGAACTGCCGATCGAGATCGGCCAGGGACGGCAGCTCGATGCACGGCGGCCGGACCAGACCCTGCGGCCACGCCGCGCTGGTTCGGTTCAGCCACACTGCCTGCATCCCGAAGCTGGCGGCACCGATCACGTCGGCTTCCGGATCGTCGCCGACATGGGCCACTTCGGCCGGCTCGACTCCGGCATGCCGGCAGGCGGCCTCGAAGATCGCCCGATCCGGCTTGGCGGCGCCGATGTCCATGGGCGTGAGGGCAAAGTCGAAATACTGGCCGATGCCAAAGCGGCGGATGTCGGCGTTGCCGTTGGTGATCACGCCGAGCACGTAGCGGCCGTGCAACCGCGCCAGCAGCGGCTCGACATCCTCGTAAAGCTTGACCTCGTGGCGTGCATCGAGGAACACCTCGAAGGCCTGCTCCACCATCGCCTCGTCGTAGCCGCACTCTCCGGCCACCCGCCGTAGCGCCGCCTTGCGCAGCTCGGTGACGTTGTAGCGCAGGTCGGCCCGCTCCTCGTACAGCGTGAACCGCAGCGCCTGCAATGCCCGATGGGTATAGCGGCGGGCCACCTCGGGGTAATGCTCGGCGAGGAAGCGGTACTGCAGCTCCTCGGCGCGGTGGAGCACGCCTTCCAGATCCCAGAGCGTGAAATCGAGATCGAAGGTGATGGCCCGCACCGGTGCGGCGGGCCGGCCGGTATCAGTCATCGTTACCGCCTGCCTCCTCCAGCTGCCGCCACAGACAGGGACCGCCGGCCGCCTTGTCCAGCTGTTCCAGCCAGGCCTGATGCGCCGCGGTCTCGGCCGCATCGGCGCGCACCACCTTGAGCCGGGGCCGGTCGGCCGGCAGCCGCCGGATCGCGGTCTGTGCCATGGGGCCGCCTCCCGCCTGCCCGTCCACTTCCAGCCCCAGCGTCACCTGGCCGCCGGTCATGGCCAGGTAGACATCGGCCAGGATGCGGGCGTCGAGCAGCGCGCCATGCAGTTCGCGCTGAGAGTTGTCGATGCCGTAGCGCCGGCAGAGCGCGTCCAGGCTGTTGCGCTGGCCCGGATGCAGGCGGCGGGCCAGCAGCAGCGTGTCCATCACGCTGCAGATTTCCTCGAGGCGGGGGTAGCCGGCCTCGAGCAGCGCCAGTTCGTGATTGAGGAAACCGATATCGAAAGCGGCGTTATGGATCACCAGCTCGGCGCCGCGCACGAACTCCAGGAACTGCTCGGCGATGTCCTTGAACCTGGGCTTGTCGCGCAGGAATTCGTTGGTGATCCCGTGCACCGCGATGGCGCCTTCGTCGATCTCGCGGTCGGGCTGCAGATAGAAATGAAAATGGTTGTCGGTCGGCCGCCGGTTGATCAGCTCCACGCAGCCGATTTCGATGATCCGGTGCCCCTGGCTTGGTTCCAGGCCGGTGGTTTCCGTATCCAGGACGATTTGCCGCATTGTCTTGTCGTATTCCTGTGCCTCAGCCGGCTGTCACGCCACGACCGCTGGCCGCCAGCATGGCGTCGATGGCATCGTTGGCGAGCCGGTCGGCCAGCTCGTTCTCGCGGTGCCCGCTATGGCCCCGGACCCAGTGCCAGGTGATCTCGTGGCCGCTGGCCGCCGCCTCCAGCCGCCGCCAGAGGTCCTCGTTCTTGACCGGCTTCTTGTCGGCGGTGCGCCAGCCACGTCGCTTCCAGTTCGGCAGCCACTCGGTGATGCCCTTGCGGACATACTGGGAGTCGGTGGTGAGCTCGACCCTGCACGGCCGCTTCAGGCTCTCCAGTGCCCGGATGGCCGCCATCAGCTCCATGCGGTTGTTGGTGGTCTGCGGCTCGGCACCGGACAGGGTCTTCTCCCTGCCCTTGTGCCGCAGCAGCGCGCCCCAGCCACCGGGGCCGGGATTGCCGCGGCAGGCGCCATCACTGAATATCTCGACGCAGGGCAACATCCAAAGGTTTCCTTGACGTAGGTTGTGCGAGGCCGCCTGCCACCAGCCGCCGCCGGCGCCACAACACGGGGCGCAGCGGCGTCATGCCCGCCACATGCTTCTGCGCCACGGTCAGGTGCACCCCCCCGAACCAGGGGACGACCCGCGCGGCCCAGTTCTCCATGGGCAGCAAGCGCTGCTGCAGCCGCGAGCGGTTGATCGGCGGCCGATAAAACAGATGCTCGACGCTGATCGTTGTCAGATCGAGCAAGGTCAGCCAGTCCCGGACCCTGCGGCTGGTGAAGTATTCGCCGTTCCAGGGCGCGCCACGCCGCTGCAGCGCCGGCAGCGCGTGGGCGCAGCCCCACAGGCTGAGCAGGTTGAAACTGAGCACCAGCAGGTAGCCCTCCGGCGCCAGCACCCGCTCGGCCTCCCGCAGCACCCGATGCGGGTTGTCGCTGAATTCCAGGCTGTGCACCAGCACCACGATGTCCATGGTGTTGGACTGGAACGGCAGCTGCTCGGGCCGCAACACGCAGTCAACCTTGCTCTCGGCACTGCGTCCCACCAGCCACTGCCGCGAGGTGTTGGCGCGCAGCACCCGCTGCCCGTCGCCGAAACCGCCGATCTGCAGCAGCGTGGCTCCCGCCCAGCGATCGAGGTGGTGATCCAGGGCCTGCCGCTCGACAGCGGCCAGCAGCCGGCCGAGCGGAGTTTCGAACCAGTTCTGCAGCGTCTTCATGATCGGTGCAGCTCCGCCTGTCCAACCGCCAAGGATAACGGTCCGCCCCCCAGGCCGCCAGCCGACCCGCGACGACTCGGCGCGAATGGGCTAGGATGCTGTGCAGGCTTCAGAACGGACCTTCAAATCGGTGCCATCGTTCCATGAGTCAGATTTTTGCGATCAACGCCTTCAAGGATAACTACATCTGGGTCCTGCCCAACCCTGAGAGCGGCAGCGCCTTCGTCGTCGACCCCGGCGACGCGGAGCCGGTGCGCGCCGGATTGGCGGCGGCCGGACTCGAGCTCGGCGGTATTCTCGTTACCCACCATCATTGGGACCACACCAACGGCATCAAAGAGCTGCTCGCCGATGCCCAGGTGCCGGTGGTCGCCCCGGTCGACGACCGCATCGAAGGCGTCACCCACCCGGTACGCGACGGCGACGAGGTCCGCCTGGACGGGCTGCCGGTGCGGTTCCAGGTGCTGGAAATCCCCGGCCACACCAGCAGCCATATCGCCTTCGTCGGCGGCGGCATGCTGTTCTGCGGCGATACGCTGTTCGCCGGCGGCTGCGGCCGCATGTTCGAAGGAACCCCGGCGCAGATGCATGCTTCCCTGCAGCGGCTGGCGGCCCTGCCGGAGGAGACCCTGGTCTACTGCGGCCATGAATACACCGAGGCCAACCTGCGCTTTGCGCTGCAGGTGGAACCGGATAACGCACAGCTGCAAGCCCGGCTGGCGCAGGTCGCGGAGCAACGTGCCCGCGGCGAGATCACGCTGCCCAGCACGATCGGCGTCGAGCGGGCAACCAATCCGTTCCTGCGGGTCGACCAGCAATCCGTGATCGAAAGCGCGGAAAGGCATGCCGGCCGCAGGCTAACATCCGCAACCGACGTCTTCGCCGCTGTCCGGGCCTGGAAGGACTCGGTCTGATCCCCCCGGTGCGTGCCGCCTAGCGCGACATGCAAACAACAATAACCGGAGAGCAACAGGTGACCCATCGCCGCCTCATCCTGGGCCTGGCCTTCACGCTGCTGATCACCGGCTGCGCCCACCTCGGCCTACAGCCTGCGGACGACGCTGCCGGCGCAGCGACCGCCGCCGATGAACCGCAGGCGCTTGCCGATTCCTCCGAGCCGGCCGCCCCGGAACGGGAAACCGATCTGTGGGACAGGATCCGCGCCGGCCTGCAGATGGAGGAGCGCACCGATCCCCGCGTCGAAGCGGAGATCGCCTACTACGCCAGCCGGCCCGAATACATAGACCGGGTCGCCGACCGCGCGGCGCCGTATCTGCACTACATCGTCGAGCAGCTCGAAAAGCGCGGCATGCCGATGGAGCTGGCGCTGCTGCCGGTGATCGAGAGCGCCTACCAGCCGTTCGCCTACTCGCCCGGACGGGCTGCGGGCATCTGGCAGTTCATTCCGTCCACCGGCCGCCACTACGGCCTGAAGCAGACCTGGTGGTACGACGGCCGGCGCGACGTGATCGCCTCCACCAATGCCGCACTGGACTACCTGCAGCAGCTGTACAACCGCTTCTCCGACTGGGAGCTGGCCCTGGCCGCCTACAATGCCGGCCAGGGCAACGTGAACCGGGCGATTCGCAACAACGAGCGCCGCGGCCTGCCGACCGACTACTGGAGCCTGAAGCTGCCGCGCGAAACCCAGCATTACGTGCCCCGGCTGCTGGCCATCCGCGCGCTGGTGGCCGAGCCCGAGCGCTACGGCCTGACCCTGCGCAGCATTCCTGACAAGCCTTATCTGACCGTGGTCGAGATCGGCTCCCAGATCGACCTGGCGCTGGCCGCGGAGCTGGCCGGCATGTCGGTGGACGAGCTCTACCGCCTCAATCCCGGTTTCAACCGCTGGGCGACCGACCCGGATGGCCCGCATCTGTTGGTAGTCCCGATCGAGGCGGTGGAACGCTTCGAAATGGCGCTTACCGAACTGCCGCCGGAAAAGCGGGTGCGATGGGAGCGGCACAAGATCGCCTCCGGCGACACCCTGATCGGTATCGCCAAACGCTACCACACCACCGTCGAGGTCCTGCGGCAGGTCAACGACCTGCGCGGCAGCAGGATTCGCGCCGGCCAGCACCTGATCGTGCCGGTGGCGTCGCGCTCGGCCGAGCACTACACCCTCAGCGCCAGCCAGCGCCTGGCGCAGACCCAGCAGAAGCCGCGCGCCGGCCAGAAGCACATCCACACCGTCCAGCGCGGCGACACCCTGTGGGATCTCGCCCGCCGCTATGGCACCACCACCCGGCAGCTGGCGCAGTGGAACGGCATGTCGCCGCGGGATACGATCCGCCCCGGCCAGAACCTGGTGGTCTGGCTCAATGCCGGCGGTTCGGGCATCCAGAAGGCGGTCGCCTCACCCGCCGATGCGGTCAAGCCGCCGGTGACGGTTCAGCAGGTGCGCTACAAGGTCCGCCGCGGCGATTCCCTGTACCTGATCGCCCGGAAATTCAACGTCAGCGTCGACGACCTGCTGCGCTGGAACAACCTCTCCCGGAAGAGCTATCTGCAACCCGGCCAGTCGCTGGTGGTGCACGTCGATATCACCGGCGGCAGCATCTAGCAGCACGGACTGGCGGGCAACGGCGCCACGCCGCCTGGAACCGGTCGCCCGGCGCTGCCGGAACCAGGGCTTGGGCGGGCACGCCAGCCCGCGCGCGCTGCAATAGCGTCAGGCCGGCCACGGCCTTCCCTCCGGCAGCCTGACGGATGGTACTGTGCGGGATCGCGACCGGCTCAGCGCCGGCGCCCGGCCGACTGCGTCTCCGGCAGGATCACGTTGAGCTCCAGCACTTCGCAGTCGCCGTCACGATCCAGCTGTACCGTCACTGCGCTGGGATCCACCTGCACGTACTTGCGCACCACCAGCAGCAGCTCTTCCTTGAGCAGCGGCAGATAGTCCGGCCCGCCGCGCGGCGACCGCTCGTGGGCGACGATGATCTGCAGCCGCTCCTTGGCGACGCGGGCGGTATTCTTCTTCTGCGATTGGAAGTAATTCAGAAAGCTCATGAATTCCCGCTCCCGAACAGGCGCCCGAGGAATCCTTTCTTCTCGTTCAGGAAGCGATGCGGACGCTCCTCGCCCAGATAGCGGGCAACGGCATCCTGATAGGCCTGGCCGGCATCGCTGTCCTCGTCCATGATGACCGGCACCCCGGCGTTGGACGCCGCCAGCACCGCTTTCGATTCCGGCACGACCCCGAGCAGGTCGATGGCAAGGATCTCGCAAACGTCCTCGACGCTGAGCATCTCGCCTTTCTGGACCCGGCCCGGCGCATAGCGGGCCAGCAGCAGGCGGGTGGTCACCGGCTCTTCACCGCGCTCGGCACGCCGCGTCTTGCTCGACAGGATGCCGATGATGCGGTCGGAATCGCGCACCGACGAGACTTCCGGGTTGGTGACCACGATGGCATCGTCGGCGAAGTAGGCGGCCAGCATGGCGCCGCGCTCGATGCCGGCCGGCGAGTCGCAGACGATGTAGTCGAAATCCTGCGCCAGCTCTTCCAGGACCCGGCCGACGCCGTCCTGGGTCAGGGCCTCTTTGTCGCGGGTCTGCGAAGCCGGCAGGATGTACAGATTGTCCAGCCGCTTGTCCTTGATCAGCGCCTGCTTGAGGTTCGCTTCGCCGTTGATGACGTTGACGAAGTCGTACACCACCCGGCGCTCGCAGCCCATGATGAGATCGAGGTTGCGCAGGCCGACGTCGAAATCGATGACGGCGGTCCGATGCCCAGCCTTGGCGAGACCGGCCGCGAAGGACGCGCTGGTAGTGGTCTTGCCTACCCCGCCCTTGCCGGAGGTGACCACGATGATTCTTGCCACGGTTGCTGTCTCCCGAATTGAACTGGTCCGCGCTGTGGCTGCTGCGCCTACAGCGGCTCGATATGCAGCGCCTCGCCATCGAGATAGATCTGGACGGGGCGCCCGCGTCCGGTCTCGTCAATGTTTTCGCTGATTCGGTAGGCGCCGGCGACGGACACCAGCTCCGCTTCCAGGCTCTGGCAGAAGATCCGGGCGCTGGTATCGCCCTGCACGCCCGCCAGGGCCCGCCCGCGTAACGGCCCGTAGACATGGATGTGGCCTTCGGCCAGCACCTCGGCGCCGGCACTCACCGGCGCCAGCACGATGAGGTCGCCGCGCGCGTAGATCTGCTGGCCGGAACGCACCGGCTGCTGCACCACCATGGCGGCGGGACGCTCGCGAACCGGCTCCACCCGCCGCGCCGGCGCATTGCCGAGCTCGATGACGCCGAGCCCGGCGGCAGCGGCCTGCCCGGCCAGCGCGGGAGCGCCGGCCCGGACTCCGACCGGAACCAGCCCTCTTTGCCGCAGGCAATCGGCGAGCGCCGCCAGATCCAGCGCCTGGCCCTGCAGCGCTTCCAGATCCAGCACCACCGGCAGGTGCCGGAACAGCTCCGGCATGGTCGCCAGCCGGGCATCGAGCTGGTGGGCCAGCAGCTCCAGATCGGCCGTGAGCAGGTGCAGCACCGACAGGGTCAGCATGCGTCCCTTGAGCTCGAAGGCCTTCGGCGTCGCTGCTGCGGAATTGGACGTGGAGAGCATGGTTATCCGGCCGGATTTATTGTAGGGGACCCAAAACGCTCGGACCGTGATCTGCCTGCCGGCATCGACAGCCCGGCCGGCGGCGCCACAGCGGCCGCCGGCCAGTTATAACGAGCGGGCCTGCGCCGATCAAGCGCCGCTGAGCAGACGGTTGACCCTGCGCACATATGCCGCCGGATCGTCGAGCTGAGCGCCCTCGGCCAGCAGCGCCTGATCGAACAATACCAGCGCCCGGTCGCGGAAGCGATCATCGTCCGCTTCCTCCCGCAGCCGCCGTACCAGCACGTGCTCCGGATTCAGCTCAAGGATGGGACGGGTTTCGCCCAGCGACTGGCCTGCAGCCTTGAGTATACGCTGCAGTCCGAGGCCGAACTCATGGGTGTCGACCACCAGGCAGGCTGGGGAATCGATAAGGCGGTTGGTCAATCGCACCTCCCGCACCTGCTCGCCCAGCACCGTTTTCAAGCGCTCCAGCAACGGCTTGTACTCTTCCGCCGCCTGCTCCAGGGCCTGCTTGTCTTCAGCGTCGGCAAGCTCCCCGAGGTCCAGGTCGCCCTTGGCGATCGAGGTGAGCGGCTTACCGTCGAATTCGTGCAGGTGCGTCACCAGCCATTCGTCGACCGGATCGCCCAGCAGCAGCACCTCGATGCCCTTCTTGCGGAACAGCTCCAGGTGCGGGCTGCTGGCGGCGGCCTTGAAGGAATCGGCCGTGACGTAGTAGATCGCCTGCTGGCCTTCCTTCATGCGGGCGACGTAGTCTGCCAGCGATACGTCCGGCTCTTCCTTGTTCTCCAGGGTCGAGCTGAAGCGCAGCAGCTTGGCGATCCGCTCGCGGTTGGCGAAGTCCTCCGCCGGGCCTTCCTTCAGTACCCGGCCGAACTGGCGCCAGAAGGTCGCGTACTTGTCCGGCTCCTTCTCGGCCATGTTCTCCAAGAGGCCCAGCACGCGCTTGACCGAGGCGGCGCGGATGCGGTCGAGCAGCCTGTTGTGCTGCAGGATCTCGCGGGAGACGTTGAGCGGCAGGTCGTCGGAGTCGATCACGCCGCGCACGAAGCGCAGATAGCGCGGCAGCAGGTGCTCGGCGTCGTCCATGATGAACACCCGGCGCACGTACAGCTTGAGGCCGCGGGTCTGCTCGCGGTCCCACAGATCGAAGGGCGCGCGCTGCGGAATGTACAGCAGCGAGGTATAGGACGGGTTGCCTTCGACCTTGTTGTGCACCCAGGCCAGCGGCGGCTCCCAGTCGTGGCCGACGTGCTTGTAGAACTCACGGTACTCGTCGTCGCTGATCTCGCTCTTGGGCCGCGTCCACAGCGCCGAGGCGCGGTTGACCGTCTCGTACTCGCCCTTGCCGTCCTCGGCCGGCATCAGGATGGGGATGGAGATGTGGTCCGAATAGGTCCGGATGATGTTGCGCAGCCGCAGGCCGTCCAGGTACTCGTCGGCATCCTCGCGCAGATGCAGGATCACCTCGGTGCCGCGCTGGCTGCGGGTTTCGGTTTCGATCGTGTAGCTGCCGCTGCCATCCGACTCCCAGCGCACGCCGTGCTGCGGCTCGACCCCGGCGCGGCGGGTCAGCAGCGTCACCTTGTCGGCCACCACGAAGGCCGAGTAGAAGCCGACGCCGAACTGGCCGATCAGCTGGGCGTCCTTGGCTTGGTCGCCGGTCAGCGACTGCAGGAACTGGCGGGTGCCGGAACGGGCGATGGTGCCGATGTTCTCCACCACCTCGTCGCGGCTCATGCCGATGCCGTTGTCGGCGATGGTGACGGTGCGGGCGTCCTTGTCGAAGCTGACCCGGATCCGCAGCTCGGCGTCGCCCTCGTACAGGTCCTGGTTCTGCAGCGCCTCGAAGCGCAGCTTGTCGGCGGCGTCGGAGGCGTTGGAGATCAGCTCGCGCAGGAAGATATCCCGGTTGCTGTAGAGGGAGTGAATCATCAGGTGCAGGAGCTGCTGCACCTCGGTCTGGAACTGCAAAGTCTCTTTGTTCGTCTGCTCCGTCATGCCGTCGAAACTCCTCGTACAAGCCGCTCGGCCGGGCTCGGCAGCCGGCAGCGAGCCGGCGAAAGTCTACACCGTCCTGCAAGAGCCCTGGGCCGGCGGCTTATGCCCATGTGGCAGATCATTCATCCAAGAACAACTTAAAGACTCATAAGTAAACCGGCTAGAATGCCAGCCCTTGCACGCAACCCTGCCCTGAACCAGGGCCACAGGATCCGCGCCGGTGATCGAATTCCATCAAGTCAGCAAAACCTATCGGGTGTCCGGCCAGGACATCCCGGCGCTGCTTCCCACCGACCTGCGCATCGAGGCAGGCCAGATATTCGGCCTGATCGGCCACTCCGGCGCCGGCAAGAGCACACTGCTGCGGCTGATCAACCGCCTGGAAGAACCCAGCGGGGGCCGTATCGTGGTCAACGGCGTCGACGTGACCGCACTGGACGGCACCGGCCTGCGTGGCTTCCGCCGCCAGGTCGGCATGATCTTCCAGCACTTCAACCTGCTGTCATCCAAGACCGTGGCCGACAACGTGGCGCTGCCCCTGCGGCTTGCCGGTGGACAGCCGAGCAGCGCGATCGACCGGCGGGTCGCCGAGCTGCTGGAGCGGGTCGACCTGTCGGCACATGCCCGCAAGTACCCGGCGCAGCTGTCCGGCGGCCAGAAGCAGCGGGTCGGGATCGCCCGTGCGCTCGCCACCGGCCCGAAGATCCTACTGTGCGACGAAGCCACCAGCGCCCTCGATCCGCAGACCACCGGGCAGGTGCTGCAGCTGCTGGCGGAGATCAACCGCGAGCTGGGCCTCACCATTGTACTGATCACCCATGAGATGGACGTGATCCGCCGGGTATGCGACCAGGTCGCGGTGATGGAAGCGGGCCGGGTCGTCGAACAGGGCGCGGTGGCCGATGTGTTCCTGCACCCGCAACATCCGACCACCCAGCGCTTCGTGCTCGAGTACGAACAGCTCGATCAGAACGAGCTGCAGGAAGCCCTGGCCCGGGCCTCGGGACGGGTGCTGCGCCTGACCTTCCGCGGCGAATCGACCTACCAGCCGCTGCTGGGCAGCGTGGCGCGGGCGACCGGGGTCGACTACAGCATCCTCAGCGGGCGCATCGACCGCATCAAAGACATGCCCTACGGCCAGCTCACGCTGTCGCTGGCCGGCGGCGACCTGGAGGCCGCCATGGAACGCCTGCGGGCGGCCGGCGTGCACGTGGAGGTGCTGCGCCAATGAACACGCTGTTTGCCAACGTCGTCTGGTACGAGATCTGGCTTGCCACCCTCGACACGCTGCTGATGCTCGGCGGCTCGCTGCTGTTCACAGTGCTGCTCGGGCTGCCGCTGGGCGTGCTGCTGTTCCTCACCGGCCCACGTCAGCTGTTCGAGCACCGGCCGCTGTACGCGCTGCTGTCGTTCGTCGTCAACATGCTGCGTTCGCTGCCGTTCATCATCCTGCTGATCGTGATGATCCCGTTCACGGTACTGATCACCGGCACCTCGCTGGGCGTGGCCGGCGCCATCCCGCCGCTGGTCGCCGGCGCCGCGCCGTTCTTCGCCCGGCTGGTGGAAACCGCCCTGCGCGAGGTCGACCGCGGCATCATCGAGGCCACCCAGGCGATGGGCGCCACCACCCGGCAGATCATCTTCAGCGCCCTGCTGCCGGAGGCGCGGCCGGGCATCATCGCCGCCGTCACCGTCACCGCCATCACCCTGGTGTCCTATACCGCCATGGCCGGCGTGGTCGGTGCCGGCGGCCTCGGCGACCTGGCCATCCGGTTCGGCTACCAGCGCTTCCAGACCGACGTGATGGTAGTGACGGTGGTGCTGCTGCTGGTGCTGGTGCAGATCCTGCAGGGCATCGGCGACCGGCTGGTCACCCATTTCTCCCGCAAATAATGATGTTCCCCAACGACAGACGGACGACGCGACGTGTCCACTACATGGAGCTAGAACGATGAAGAAACTGCTTGCCGCCCTCGCCGTCCTCGCGGCTTTCTCCGCCCAGGCAGCCGACCGGCTCAGCGTCGGCGCCACCGCCGTGCCCCACGCCGAAATCCTGGAATTCGTGAAGCCCGCGCTGGCCAAGCAGGGCGTCGAGCTGGACGTGAAGGTCTTCACCGACTACGTGCAGCCGAACGTCCAGGTCGCCGAGAAGCGGCTGGATGCCAATTTCTTCCAGCACCAGCCGTACCTGGACGAATTCAACAAGGGCCGCGGCACCGATCTGGTGACCGTCGCCGGGGTCCACATCGAGCCGTTCGGCGCCTATTCCAGCAAGCTGAAGTCGCTGGAGGCGCTGCCGCAGCGTGCCACCGTCGCCATTCCCAACGACGCCACCAACGGCGGCCGCGCCCTGCTGCTGCTCGCCAAGGCCGGCGTGATCACCCTCAAGGACGGCGCCGGCATCACCGCCACGCCGCGCGACATCGCCGACAACCCGAAGAACATCCGCATCCGGGAGCTGGAAGCCGCCACCCTGCCGCGGGTGCTGAATCAGGTGGATCTGGCCCTGATCAACACCAACTACGCGCTGGAGGCCGGCCTCAACCCGACCAAGGATGCGCTGGTGATCGAAGGCAGCGACTCGCCCTACGTCAACATCCTGGTCGCCCGGCCGGACAACAAGGATTCGGAGGCCATGCGCAAGCTCGCCGCGGCGCTGCGCAGCGAGACCGTCAAGCAGTTCATCGCTGAGAAGTACCAGGGCGCGGTGGTGCCGGCGTTCTGAGCCGGCATAGCGCGGACAAAAAAAGAGAGGCCAAAGGCCTCTCTTTTCATTGGCACTGGGCTGACAAGGCTTAGAAGTTGTAGATCACGCCCACACCGAAGGCCTGGGTGTCTTCGCCCACAGTACCGGCGCCAAGCGCGTCGCTGATGCCATCGGCATACGGCCGCAGGTTCTGGTTGTCGTCGTTGGCGATGCGGGAGTAAGCGGCGTAGGTGGTGAAGTTCTTCGCCAGCTTGTAGTCGATGCCGACCGAGAACATGTCGGCGCCCAGCTCGGCGCCGTCGTGGTCGAGCTTGTAGTACTGCGCCTTCAGCACGGTCTTGCCCAGCGTATAGGCGCCGCCGAGGCCGTAGGCCATGATGTCGTCGCCATTGAGAAGATCGGTGGCCTGCTGCACCAGGCCGGTGACCTTGAAGGGCCCCGTCTGGTATGCCGCACCGAGGCGGATGATCTTGGCCTCGTCACTGTCTGCGTCGATCGCATCGTCGCCGTACACCTGATAGCCGAGGCCGACGTACAGACCGTCGACGCCGGTATAGGTCAGCGCGGCCATGTAGCTGTGCTGGTCCAGATCCCCGTCCGCCGAACCGGTGCTGCGCACGTTGGTGGAATAAGCGAGCTGAGCCTGCACCCCGCCGAACTTCGGCGTGGTGTACTGGATCATGTTCTTCTCTCGCTCGTCGAACGAGTAATTGCCCAGGTCGCCGCGGATGCCGTAGCGGATGATGTTGCCGTTGTCGCCGACCTGATCGCTGAACAGGTCGACCTTGCCGCCGATGTTCTTGACCGGAGTATCGAACTGGCCGGCCTGGATCGCGCCGAAGGCGCCGCGCAGACCGGCGAAGGTGTTGCGGGAAGCCAGGCTGCCGCCGCCGTGGTCGGCATCATAGCCTGCTTCCATCTGATAGAACGCCTGCAGCCCTTCGCTGATATCGAGGGTGCCGCGGAAACCGATGCGGCTCGAGTTGCTGGACAGGTTGAGCGCGTCGTCGTCACCGTTGTCCATCTGATTGATCGACAGGTGCATGCGGCCGTAGATCTCCGGCTTATTGATCTTGACTTCCTGAGCAGAGGCGATGGCCGGTGCGGCCAGTACAGCGGCGACAGCCAAAGCAGTCAATGAGCGCATTTCGTTTTCCTTAATTGCGGATGTTGGAAGAGTGTTCGGCACTCTGCCCGCCCCAGCGGGCTGAGCGCAGGATGCAAGCCGCAGGTTAAAAATTCGGGAAAGGACGATGACAGCCGCATGACGGTATTGGCTGCCAGCAACAGTTCGCGGCTTTTAATGGGTATGGGTTGCAGCCAGGAAAACAAACCATAAAAACAGGAAGTTATGAGCAGATCTATTGTTGCGTGAGAGCAACGCGGCCCAATCAGGCATGGCGGACAATAAAAAACCCCGGCAGCGCCGGGGTTTCGTTAAAGGTCCGAGCCAGTCGGGCTAGAACATATCGGTGGATTCGATCGGCCCCTTGGTCAGCGGCACCGGCTGCTCGCGGGCGGCGATGAAATCGCCGGTGACCATCTGCCTGTAGGTCATGCCGGGGCCGACCATGGGATAGACGCCCGCCTCGGTGTCGATCATGACTTCCAGGAAGGCCGGACCGTCGTAGGCGATGAAGTCCTTGAGCGCCTGCTCGACGTCTTCCTTGCGGGTGACCCGCACGGCAAAGCCATAGCCGTCGGACTGCGCCGCCTTGATGAAGTCCTTGCGGTGCAGCGACTTGTCGGAGCCCGAGAAGCGGTCCTCGTAATAGAGCTTCTGCCACTGGCGCACCATGCCGTCGCCCAGGTTGTTCAGCAGCAGCACCTTGACCGGCAAG
>Ga0079224_100002427_pt1 | contig 22605 bp, 12 predicted proteins | sample Stecom2015_FD_80414 | JGI IMG/M metagenome (GOLD analysis project Ga0079224, IMG submission 80414) | Agricultural soil microbial communities from Utah to study Nitrogen management - Steer compost 2015 | ecosystem: Environmental > Terrestrial > Soil > Agricultural land | place: USA: Utah...
AAACCCTTTTTTTCGTTTCTTCGCTTATTTCGTAACTATCTCTGAGCGCTCTCGAAACGGTTGAAGTAGACAAATTGAGCGCTTTAGCAATATCCTTTAGGGTAAATTTTTCGAAAGACATAAACAGGTAATTTAGGTAAGTATACCCAAATTATTTCAAAAAGTAAAGAAGTATGGGCAATTCTTTGACCATTCAAAGTACTTCATGTTAATTGAAATAGGCTTACTAATTATAACTTCAAATAGGATTTATTATAAACATTAACTCGATTAATTATACACATCTTCTCCATTAAAATCAGTCGTCGTAATATTCTTTGTATACGATAAATGATCTGGATTTATTATACACTTTAATCGTTTATGGGTAGCTGAAGATGATTACAATACACTATTCAAGCAAATCATATTTTTTAAGCAAATCATTTATCATTAAAAAACCATATTCAGAATAAACTGAATATGGTTTTTTTAACGTGAAGTTAAGCCTAATCCTTCAAAAATTCAATTTCAAAATTCTTAAGGTAATCAGAACCGTCAAATCCAAAATCAGGTAAAATATTAATTTTCATCCAGTAAAGTACTAACGGAGCAATATCACTACCAGAGCTTACTACAGATAAATTAGAGGTAATAGATTGTGGCAATGTTCCAGGAGGAAAACTTGCCCCTAGACTCATCCAACGATACGGGCCATGAAGTGCCATATTATGGCCACCTGGTGCATGGTTATATAAAGTGCCTTCGGTACCTTCATCCATCGGCCAAAAACCAATTAAATTAGCATAATTGGGATGCTTCTTAATATCTGTTAAGGTATGCGTATTTTTTACAGTTGCTGCGTCCAAAGCAATATCAAAATAAGTTAAGTTAGCAGCATAATGGTTTAAAGCACCGCCGCCGCCATCAACCATTCTATAGCCAACTCTTAATGATTCTTCTACTGAAATACTTTTATTACCTAGTATATTTCCTGAAACGGTCTGCTCTCCATCAATGAAAGCAGTTACTGTACGTGCAGTTGGAGTACTTCCGCCTGTCGTTTTCACTGCCATGGTTAATTTATGCCATGCTCCATCATTAATCTGTACAGAACCATTTGCGCCAGATATTTGATTTTTACCGTTACCCCCATTTTGAGTACCTCCAAATACTATACCCCAGCTTCCACCACTTTGCATCCATAACCATCCTGTAAAGTTACCCCCATTCATAGCCGTACTCTTAGACAAAAAGCCAGGGTATGAAGTAGACACATTAAACTTTACATCCATCTGTACCGTAAAATCTTTTGAAACACCCGCGTCGTATAAACCGCGATCGTTTTCAACTTCTGCATTCACTGTTGATGGATTAAATTGAATCCCATTAAACCCGGATTTCTTTAACTCAAACTCCTGAAAAGCAGGATTGTATAACATCACAAAGCCGTCGCTAGAATTATCATTTCCACCACCGATGTTTGTTGTAACAATTACCAACCAATCTTCTTTATCAAAGTTAGATCGAGCCTGAATCGCCTTAACCAACTCTCCTATATGTTGATCTGCATTCTTAATAGCATCTACATAGGCTACGTTTGAAATATTAAATCCTCCACTTTCACCTGCATTGTAAGCATCTCTAAAGTTTACAAATACTGTTCCTAGAGATTGAACACTACTTAAAAGATTAATGGTGCTATCTTTAACCTTCAAATCATTATCTACAATTGGTAAGTAATCCGCATTACGAACATAATGTCTCAATTCATTCCAAGGGGAAATCATTGCTGTGCGCACTGCCTTATATTGAGTTACATAATCCAACACATTTCTATATGAAGTAACACTACCGTGATCTTCATGATCATCATCAATCTCTCGCTCAAAATTATCAGCGCTAGTCTTATGCTTCACATATCCAGTACCAGTAAGCATTGAAACCCATCCAGCAGCACCTGATATTGTTTTTAAAGTATTATAAGAATACTTTGAATTCTTACTTAATGCTAAAATTTGAGTAGGCTGTACCGTTTTTATAGTTTGCCCAGACACTCCATCGATTGAAATGACCATTACTTTCCTTTGTTTACCTACCAGATCTTTCATTTCTTCAAATACTGGCGGTGGATTTTCATATTTCGTACACGAAACGGTTATAATCCCACAAAGAATTAGTAAGCAAAATAGCTTTATATATTTAAACTGTAAATCCATCTATCTGTTATTTTTAAATAATTTCTACTATTGATTCAAACAAAAAACACTATGGTTTGATTAAGTTCATCTCTCCGAACACTACGTAAGGATTTGTCGTATAACCATCTCTCACTACCACTTTAAAAAATCTTGCCGATACATTTCCATTTGGAAAATTATACTCAAACCTCGTGTTGTTGTTAGGTAGTTGTGAATTTCCAATTAATACAAAAGTATCGTTGCTGTCATTGTTATCATTAGTATAGTTGTTACTATAGTATACTTCAATAGTTTTTCCATCGCCAGCACGATTTCCTCCAGGTCTAGCATTAAAATATATGCCTTTAATTGGTAATGGAGTTCTAGAACCAGTTGACAATACGAATGTAAATGGATAAGATTCCGTTGGTCCAATATTGCTATACTTAGAGTGATAAAATGTCTCTGGATTATTGTCTACAAGATTACCTATAGAACCTTCTTGGGCAGGACAAGATACATAAACCATACTAGTTGTGTAAACTATATTACCTGTTCCTCCAGTTTTTGTAAGTGGATTATATGTCCAAATTTGTGTTTTCAGAAGTGGCCATTTTTGACCAATTTTTTCCCCAACCGATGGTGTATATGAAATACCCCAAGCGTCAAAGAATGGCGTCAAATCTGTTTTTGTATAATCTGATAATTTTTCTAAAACCCAATTGTGTTTTGTAATATCTGACGGATTAATACGAGGCGCATGTCTAGCCTCACGGTATAGATGAGTAATAGCCTCATAACCGTATAATTCACAGATCTGAATAAAAGGAGTCATACGCTTGAATGGATCGTTCATCGCCGCATCCGTATCAAAGTTTTTATTCCCCATTGTAGAACTTGCATAAGTAATAGCCTGCGGGAAACCAGAACTCACGGCAGGGTGCAGTATATTATAATCGGCTCCAATTCGATTTGCTACTTTAAAATTGAAAATATTATTCGTAGTCTCTCCTAATGTGCTCCAACTCCAAATACTTGGTTGCTGACAATTATGTCCAAACTCATGATATGATCCCCACATTCCATTGCTTGTGGATATATTATTTAAACTCGTCATTCCCCTAAACCATTCTGAGTCATTCAAACCAACAAAAGGAAATCCATTATGACCGTATCCAGCTGTTAATTGAATATCTAGTACGCCTCTCCAAGCCCCTTGAGGACTACGATCCTTTTCATCTTCAGCATCGTCAGATAATCCCATCCAACCGTTAAAATCATGATCAAAAACATCATTCCAACGAGTCATTACCGCAGTAGGATTATTAAATGGCTCTGTAGATGAAAATGTATTGATTACGCGATCCCTTGGAATTAAGAACACCACTCTTTTAGAACGTAATTCCAACCACGGCACTCGAGATTTTTTCACTCTTTCTACCCACTCCGCATCATTTGATTCACCCAAAATAAAATCTGGAGATTTAACAGCGTTAGTAAAGGTAAATTCTACAGGGTCAGTGTATGCGCGTTCGGGTCTGATGTATATAGTTCCTCCATATAAGTTACGGACAAAATTGACGCCAGGGTACAATTGTTGGCGCATAAAGATTAATGGATCCCTTAGTAAAGGATATTTTCCTCCTAAATTATCCGTATGACCACCTACTTGTACAACCAACCCCTCTACACCCGCCGGTACTTCAATCTTTACAAGCTCTCCTGGAGCGGCATAATAGCCCGTACTAAATTGAGGTTGCGGAGCAACATTAATTCTCAAATTTTGAGTAGTCTGATTTGTAAAGTTTAAATCTAGTACTAATTTTTCTCCCTGAACACGGGGTTCAGATTGATCTACCAAACCGGGAAACACACGTGCTTTCCCATACATTGATTTGTCAATAAATTTCAGATTCGTATCAATGCTGCCCTCTTGCATATTCTGTGAATCATCTGGGTAGCCATCAGGAATGTCGTATCCATACTTGCCACATGAGGAATTCATGAAGATAAAAGCTAAACAGGTAAAGGTTAATATATGATGAACTTTCATAATAAATGTCTATATAATTAATATTTCAATTTTTAGTCCCTAGGTAAATTAACCGATGGTATATATGATTTCCCCATCAAATTCCAATGTTTTGGAACAGATATATTCAACCAATTATAGATTACGACTGGAATATCCACACCATTTGGTACGGTTGAGAATGCAGCATCAGTTAAATTTGGAGATACATTTGCAGATATATCATTAAATGACGAAAACTGAATACTTGGGGTATAATTAAAATGATTCCCATTTCCTGATAGATCTAACATTTTATCTCCAGAACCTTCATTACCTGGTGCCCACAATATCGCATTAGCAAAATGAGGATTTAAAGGACCAAACTCACGACGCATAGTAGAAATCATCTCCTCATCAGGCAATGCCTTATTCAGGATTACGAAATCACGAATTAAAAAATTCGTATTGAATCTTGAATCAGTTCCTAAGCGCAGCGGGAAATTGTTATTATGATTTCCAGATATGTTAACTAGATTAGTACGAACACCATCGTAAAACAAAGCAAGTTTACGCTGGCTACCTTCTGTAAAAATTGTGACTCCTATCGTATGCCATTTTCCATCTCTGAAATTTCCTGATATACCAGGCCTTGGGCTTCCACCCCAGTCAAATTGAAAGCTATTTTCTCCCATAAGAAAACTCCACCCTCCACTACCCACATCAGTATTTGCAGGATTTCTTTTGCCAACAAACATAGGATAATACTGTGCAGAGGTACCATCATTACGAATTTTGAACATCATCGTAAAATTACCGCTATCACCAAAATTACCTACAGAAGTATTCGATTGATTAGCTAGACCATTGATAGTCGCATTATTGGATTGAAATTTTGGTGCAACACCTACATATGGCAATGCATCTACATCAGGTTTATTGTTGGCTTGTGGACGGAATTTAGTATTATAAAAAGAAACAAAAGTATTACGAGAACCATCGTCATAAATATTCGATCCCGCTACTCCTCCTGAATTTCCACCGCCTTTACTCGATGCAATTACGACTAACCAGTTTTCTTTAGCATAAGTTTTTCTATTGTTCAATGCTGACATAATTTCGCCGATATATCCGTCTAAAACTTGAATTGCATCAACATAAGATTGATTAGTAACTGAATAATCATTACCTGCTGCATCTTCTGCTTGTCTAAACTGGGCAACAACTAACGTTGGATTATCAGTAGATAATTCTTGAATTATAGCACTTTTTACTTCCTCATCAGATGACAACTTAGTTTTCACATCAGCCTCTTGAGATAATTTATCAATAAAATTAGTAGAGCTGGACAATGAAACTGAACGCGTCGGCCCGGTTAATTGAGACTTTAATCTTGAAAAAATTGTTGGTGTAGCACTTGGATCAAACCCTGTAAATGATTCATCTGAAACCTGGTGAACTGAATTATCCACACCCGTCATCATAGTTGTCCAAGCTGACGCTTGTGTCAATACATTATATTGTACATCCGCTATAGCGTCATACGAGTAAATTGATTTTTGTGTAACTGTAGTTATATTAGTGGGTGCTATTGATCGAAGAACATCTCCTTTTACACCATCTAAAATAATGTAAAGAACACGCTTAGATCCATCTGAAACAACTAAAGTATCATTTTGATCAGTACCTTTCAACACATTATTAAAATCTTTATTACAACTGATATTAATTATAAATATCATAGCCATAGCAAAAAATGCAGTTATGTGTCTATGATTCGTTTTTTCTCTTCTCATCATAATCTGTTTATTAATTTGCAATAGTTATACGTAAAATATTACGTGGGAAAGTAGCGTTAAAACGATATATATCACCCACCATTGTAACTCGAGTACCTCCAGAAACAGGAGACTCATACATATCGTAGATTCTACCTTCAAAACCACCTGTATTATTATAGCCTTCGGCTAATTCACCAGTTGATTCTAGAATAGCAAAGCCTTGGCGTACTATAGATCCATATTTATTAAATCCACCCGAAACCAATATTTTACCATTACTAATTTGGTAGGCGAAACTAACTATCCCACCTGCAAATTGTTGATTTTTAAATGATTCTTCTGGAACTCCTGAGCTATTTAAAAGAGCTACTCCTGAAGAAGGTTTTCCAGCAAACGTATTGAAAGAACCACTTACAACAATTTTGTTAGTTGTCGTATTGTACCGAATAGAATAAATATCAGCATTTGCACCCTTTCCACTTCCAAATGCTCCAAAGGTTTGATCTACAGAACCATCCAGGTTTAATCTAACGATTCTCTCAGCAGGAGATCCATTAAATGAAGTGAAGTTTCCAACTAAAATAAGTTTTCCGTCGCTTTGTAAAATAGCATCACTAATAACACCATTTGCTCCCATAGCACTTTGTCTGGTCGCCTTATTATAATGGAAAGTTGAGTCTAAAGTGCCATCATTAACAGAAACCCGAACCATCTGACGCATACGCGTTTCATCAAATACCTTTTCGTCGTGAGTTGAATTGGAATAATAAATACGTTTGAAAATTTGAAAATTTCCTAAAATATAAAGTTTATCACCGAATATTAATGTTTTACGCACGACTCCATCAACACCAGCATTAAAACGAGGAACTGTATCTACATCCTTCCAAGTCTGCTCTGGCTTTGGATTGACGATTTGATCATTAACGACAGTATCTAAAAATCCGTTTGTCCCAAGCATCGCAATATTATTCAATATCTGACGATTAGGTCTATTTGATGTAAATCCCGTGAAACTGCCACCAATAATAAATTTATTAACATGATCTCCAGATGTAATCCTTGTGATAGTATATACTGTTTGACCACCGCCTATTACGCCTTTACCAAAACCATTTGTTAATCCTTTGCGATCAACATACCCTCCATTAGAATTTATCTCTGCAAGCCCACCATCTGGACGATTGGTTGTACCTTGATTGTTAAAGCTAGTAAAGGCGCCACCGAGCCACATATTACCATCAGACTTTAATTCTAAATCGAAAATCGTTGTACTGCCACCAGAAGTTCCTACGCGTCCAGCCCCACTGCCTGAATTGAAAGAAGCGTCAACACTCACTTTACCTCCAATTTTTATTATAGGTCCAAAAAAGGTTTGTTCATTTGCACTAATCCACATACTGCCAGTACTAGCACTAAGCGGTACCCTAAATTGAAGGGTACTATCTGAAAAATTGATTACTTCAGCTTCCACCTCATTTACAAAAACTTTGAAGCTATCCTTATATTTTTCCAAGCCATCTACTAGTACATTTAATGTTGCACCTGCAGGAACGACTTCAGGATCGATAGTTTTTGTCACAAATTCAATGTCTAATACCTGCTTACCATCCGCGTATGGATCTTCTGCCAAGGTAGTTTCCTTAGCGCATGATGTAATAATCAATAGTAGAGCCATCGATGCCACTATAAATAAGCTAGATATATTTTTAAGTTCTTTTTTCATTAATCCAATCTTAAAATTTAACAAACAGACCTAAGGTTGAGCTGGGGTTATCCCTGCTGCAATAACTTGATCAATAAACTTGTCACGCCTAAATCCATAAGTATGTTTTAGACGGTTCAACGCGTGTATTACTCCATTCCTTGGTTGAATATCAGACGTTGCAATAGGTATATTTGTTAGACCATTCTGAGGATTAGAAAAATCTGGAATATAGGCTAAAAATAATTGTCTATACCCCGCTCCTGTAACTCCTCCAGCATCTTGATAAATAACTCCAATATTCATAATTCTTCCACTGTAACTGGTGTAGTTTTGACCAGGAAAAGCCAGAAAATTAACAGTATCTCTTTGCGGATAATCTTTTAACAAATTACTTCCTTTAAAAACATAATCCGACAATGTACTTTTCCATACTTCAGGGCTGATTTGATTTAATTGAGATACAGTATCCTTGCCATGAAATTTTAGGTACTGATTAAGACCATGCACAGCTCTAAATATTGTGCCTCCCGGAGGAGCGAAAAAAGTAATGTTCTCATTTTCAAAAACATTCTTCATACCTGCTAGCTCAATCACGGTCATCGTAGAATCGAAATATGGTTTTCTTGACTCCATATAATCCCAGACGGTACCATCATATTTAGCTTCGTGAACCCCAGAATCAAAATAGTATTTTGTACAGCTAATTGACGTAATTAGTGTCGTAATCATTAAAAATATTATAATCTTTTTCATCACTAGTTCCAATATGTATTACCAATTAAATTAGGGTTTGCCAATTGCTCTGTACTTGATATTGTTAATGGCCAAGTCCATGCACCAGCATTAAAATTACCAACAGTCATAACTCTCTTTGTAAAGTCTGAATTTACAATGCGTTTTGTTCGTACTAAATCAAAGTAATAATGACCTTCACCGATTAATTCGCGACATCTTTCTCTATATATGTCATTTTTCAATTCATTTCCTTGACTAGTAAATGATGGTGCACCTGCTGCATCTCTAATTTGATTAACATATGATTTTGCTAACTCGTCATCATCCAATTCAGCTGCAGCTTCAGCAGCTAAGAGTATCATATCTGACATTCTAAAAATGATAGCACTATCGTCACTAAACATCGTTACGTTAGACCCCGATCCTGTAGAATATGTATTGATGAATTTTTTAAATTGGAAAGTTGCATTATCTGCATTATAGTTGTCAAACCATAATGTCCGACGGCTATCAGCAGTAGCATACAATTTCTCCATATATTCTTTCTCATATGCAAAATGACTATTTACCTTCTGCATACTTCCACGATATGGGTATCTAGAGAAAAACCACGAATAATTTGACCATGGTGAAAAAGTCTCACCGTAGTTAAAATTTTGTAATATGCCAAACAAATTTTCAGCAGATCTGCCCTTGAATATAAGCTTCGTGTTTTCTACAGATTTATTTAACACTTTATAATCTGTATAGCTTGCAAGTTCTTCGGCTAATTCTAAAACGGCTGTATAATAGGGCTTCTTATCATTCGTATCCCAAGCAGCAGCCCACATATTCAAATGCATCAATAAAGCAACAGCACTCGCTCTGGTTGGACGAATTCCCGTATAAGAAGATTGCGTCACTCTTACTGGAAGATCATTTTTGTATGCTGTCATGTCGGCAATACAATTTTTCATTACATCAACTTGAGCAGTACGAGGTAAAGATTTCTGGCTGTATGCCTCTGTATAATATATGGCATCACCATATAGCCTACACAAGTATAAATAGCTTAAATTACGTGTAAATACTGCTTCCGCCTTATATCGTGATTTTTCGGTTGCCGATAATTGATTAGCAGGAATATTATCAACTTCATAATGCAAAATGTTACTTGCCTGAATAACATCATACCAACCTTTCCAATTCATCACCTCGCGTAAACGATCTGCGTATGTACCTCCACCAGACAACAACGCACGCATATTATTACTAATCAAGTTGTTCATCGGTCCAGTACCACTGGCATCCAAATCATTCTTTACAGCGACATAATTACCTCTCATCTCCGTTGCTGGTATAAGGATACTATTTCCGAATTTAGAACGAAGTCTAACATATATACCATTTGCAAAGGATTCAGCATCATCCTGAGTTTGCCAAAAATTATTACCAGAAAGCGCATCAATTGGCACTACGTTCAGAAATTTTTCACAACTTGAGGTGCTGCAAAGTAAAGCAGCTAACACACATAGATATTTCAATTTTTTCATACTCTTCACTTTGAAATTTAAAACTCAATATTCAATCCTAATGCAAATTGCTTAGGTAGTGGATAATTCGCAGGAAAGTCTCTTCCCATTGCTGTAACATTTTCTGGATTAGGGCCTGAATATCTTGTTATATATGCAATATTGAAAGCCGTGGCATTAATACTTACTCTATTCATACCATAGCGCTGCGTTAGATTTTGGCTTAAATTATAATACAACTTAATTGCATTTATTTTGAAATAAGATCCGTCTTCTTGAAATAATGTTTGATTATACCTGAATGGATCAATAATATTAGATCTTGTAAAATCGAATGGGTTTCCGTAGATAGCATTATCACCAATTTGTTGCCAATAACTATATTCAGACATTGGTACTAATGCCCCCATAGATGTCGGTGTACTAAAAGAGTCAAAACGTGCTGCTAAAAAATTATTTAAAATGTCTCGTTTCAACGTGAATGACGTATTGACCTCCATGCTCCAATTTTTGTATTGAAGTAGTGAGAAGAAACCACCCGTAATTTGAGGTTGTGAATTTCCTGCAATTACTCTATCATACTCGTTTAAGACATAGTTACCATCCAAATCTGTAAATATTGGATCGCCAGGTCTGAAATAATTTAATAAACTATTGCTACCTACTCGGTAAGGTAAACCGGTTACAGGATCTACAGGAACTTGAGAATTATTGGTATAAACACCCTTAGTATTATACAAGTAATTAGATAATGAGTTAATACCTAATCGGTAATAAATGTCTTGACCTAATGCTGGGTCAACTTGGATTATCTCTCTCAATCCATCAGGAAGCTTAGCTAAAACTTCACGATTTATAGCAAAATTCCCGGACAATGACAACTTAAAATCACTCTCTGGACTCAATGGACGTACAGTTGCCTGAAATTCCCATCCATAATTCACATTACTAATTTCTGTTGAACCTATATTACCAAATGAGTTAGAACTTGAAATTGCTTTCTGTCTAAAAATATTATCAGTCTGTTTATAGTAGCCATCTGTACTAAATGTAACTCTATTATTTAATAATGCTATATCAAAACCAGCATTATATGTTGTAGCCTTGGTTGGTTCCAAAGATAAATTCGGTAATGTGCCCAAATCAGATATAACTGTATTATTATTGTTATATCTTGGTCCACCTACGTATTTACCATATGCTTGATAAATATTACCATTAGGGGTAATATTAGATCCGTAACTTAAACGAACACTACCAAAATCTAACCAAGATAAATCATCTAAAAAGGCCTCACGATCAAAGTTCCATTTAAATGATAATGAAGGATTTGTCTTATAACCAGCATTAGGACCGTTTGTAGATAAACCATCTAATCTGTAATTAAAATCTAATACGTATTTAGTTTTATAATTATATGAAAATTGCCCCGCAAAAGCTACCGAACGTGTATCAGAATAACGAGTTGTACCACCTTTTGAATTAATATAACTGGTCATCTTAGTTAAAGGACCTCTTAGCTGGTCATTCACAACTCTATCACTTAAAACACCGTCAGCCTTGAAGAAAGATGAACGAATTTCAGAGAAACCAAATAAGTTAAAATTGTGGGCATCTTCACCATCCTCTTTCAGTGAAAAAACATAGCTCATTTGCGTACGGTTGTAAAGCGTAGTTGCACGGTCATTATAAGATTCGTAAATCGCCTGATTATTATTCAAAGCAGCAGGCTTAAAATTATCCTTAGTACCTGAAACACCTGTATAACTTAGGTATGTTGAAACTTTAAAATTTCGAACCAGATCATAATGAAGATTCACTGTAGCTGAGGTATTCAAAGTTTTATTGTCATCATCCGTGACTAATGCACCCAATACAGAATTAACAGAAGAGTATAATGATGGCGATGGCAATAATGATGAACTACCGGCACCTGAGGCCACACCAGAATTCAACAAACCATTTCCACTGCCCATTTTTTGACGTTGTATGGAATTATTTAATTGTGACTCCAACCTAAATCGATCTACAGGATTGTAAATCATATTCATATTTAAATTGTACCTAGAATAACCTGTGTTTTCTTGAATACCTTTTTCGTCAAAAAATCCTAAAGCAGCCTTATAATTAAATCGAACATCTCCCCCAGAAATATTTAGGTTATGGGTGTGGTTAGTTGTTGGCTTATAAAAGTAGGATTGCCAATCCGTTGAATTATTATAATAAGCGTTTAAACTATCTGACAAAAATGGGGTATTATTGACCATATCAACTGCATGATAATATGATGTATCAAATTGCATGATTTGATTAATACGCATCATACGCTCCTCTCTACCTCCAATAACAGAACGCAATTTTGGAACCATGGACGCAAATGCAGAACCATTGTATCGTACTACTGGAATTTTAGATTTACCTCTTTTTGTGGTAATTAGAATCACACCATATGCGCCTCTTGATCCATATAATGATGTTGCAGCCGCATCCTTAAGAACAGAAACTTCTTCAATATCTTCTGGTGGAATTTGCGATGCAGGAGAAACACCGGGACCTGCTTGCTGGAATCCATATGAAAACTCAGTGTTGTCATCCACAGGAACACCATCGATTACATATAATGGTGAAGTTGGTGTCAAAAAAGATTCATTACCTGTTCCTGATACGTTAATATTTGAAATACCACGAATCGTTACAGTACCTCTCATACCTGGAGCACCGGTATTATTTTGGATATTAAGTCCGGCTACGCGCCCTTGCAATAATGAAATCACATCACCCGCAGGTTGCCCTTGAATGTCCTTACCTGAAATAGTCACAACAGATCCCGTATTTAGCGCTCTTTCCTTAGTCTGGTAACCAGATGTAACTGTAACAGCATCGATTAAATTTTCAGATGATTGTAAACGGACATCTATTGACGTTCTTTTATTTACTTTAATTGATTGGGTTTCATAACCCATTATCTTGAAAACTAGTGTTGCATTCGAAGGAACTTCGATAGAATATTTTCCAAATCTATCTGAACTGCCAATAACCTTACCATCTAGTTGTATTGTGACACTGGCAATTGTGCCCGAATTATTAGATGATCCATCCAAAACAGTACCTGACACCTTAATTCGTTCTTGTGCTAGTGTAATTGTATTAAATGAACAAACCAATAATAGGAATATGGTATAGAATATATACTTCATTGTAAATATTTTTTAAGAGTATCTAAATTGGTTGTTTTAATCATTATCAAAATCTGGTTTATCTCGCTTGAACCAAAATGTGATTATCCAATCACCTGGTTCATATATATTGAAGTTAAAGGCGAGGTAATTTTTTTCTAATACACCACCGAATCCAATTCTACTAAATTTAAAGACTGTACGAGCCTGCTCACCAGATAATGTAGTATACTTTGTTGGATAACCCGTTAATGGTATTGGATATGCTACTTGATATTTTACTTCAGTATTTGTCTTCTGCATATTGAAACCATGTACTAAATTCTCCCAGTCTGTATCAGCGAACTTATTTGGATCAATAGTATTTGACAAAGTATCTATAAACCTAAATGTCAAACTATTGCCAATGCCTACCTTTTGAAACAATACTTGCACATCATCTCTTGTATTTAATGTTTGTTGATCACGCACTCCCTTGATAAATACACCAGTAGGATTTACAGATACCGATGTCCCTTGACCTGTAATAGGATCCAAATTAGATGGTTCAAATGGTCTTTCTCTCAAAGGCATTACTCTCAAATTTTGAAAATAGCGACGGCCACCAGAGTTAGTCATCTCCACATCAAATACATAACCTGAATCTGGTTGTGCCTTAATCATATTAGAATTCGCCGCCGCCCACATAAACAAATCACCGGAGTGGGGTCTAATCTCAAATAAGGGGTGATATTCAATTGCTCTCTTATCTTCTATTTCTTGGATTGATTTTTCAGTACCATCATAAACTTTTTTCCACACTAAAACTGGATACTTAGTCGTTAATTCAGGAGCTGGATCACCACTGAAAGTACGCATATTTACAATTTTAAAGTCCAATGGACGACTCGAGTTACCGTACTGAAAAATATTGGTAAAAAGAGTATTACGACCTAAAACCGGGTGAAATTCGGTACGCAAATATTTGGAATCGTTAGCAATAGATAAACGCTCATCTGGCAAATTTTTCGTACAAGATGTAACCACAGTCACCATTACAAGTACTGCAAAAAGGAATTTAATAATAGATTTATTGTCTTTCATATCTTACAATTCATTATTTAACAATTCTGTAAACTCATCAAATCCAAATGTATGAATCGATGTAAGAACATTAATTGTCGCGTTATTGGTTTGGATATTAACAGATTGCGTACTAGTGATAATCCAATCCTGTGTAAATGTAGACCCAAACGGGTTACTAAAATTCAATACACTAGCACCTCCAGACATGAAACCAGATGAGCTTTGTCGTACGTATTTAATATGCATTGGATAATTAAAGAGTACGCTATACACCATTATACCATCTCTTTCATTTATATAATCGTCAGTTGTTTTATTTCCTCGTATTATATATTTAGAAATTAATATCTCAAGTGAATCTTGATTTACAGTAGATAAATTCAAGTCATTCTTCCCCTCAAAATTTCTTTGGATATTTAAATACTTTAAGGCAGAAGCAAAACTTTCATTAACAGGCGCGAATAGCGTAACACCCTGATTTTGTAGCGTATCCTTCAAATGAGGAAATCTATTAATTACTAATAATAATGAATCAAAAGTGCCGGAAGGTTGACTTTCTAGATACTCTATAGCTGTTCCATTAAAAGTTTGAACAACATTTTTATAATCAAAGTATGGAGATTCATTCTTGCTACATGAATTAAATGCCAGCAAGCAGATGCCTAATATATTTAATATGATAAATTTTAAATTATTCATTTGGCTTAATTTTAAATTTAATACTCCCAATAAGGGTTTTGCTTTATTTGCTTATTTGCATCAATTACATCTTGTGATATTGGCCAATAAATTCCACCAGCAGCTTCAAACTCTTTGAAAGTTAATTGCTGACCGTTTTTAATTGTATATGTTGTGTTCAATTTTTTCAGGCGCTGTTCGCGAACTATGTCGTACCATCTCCATCCTTCGCCCATCAATTCTTTTCTACGCTCCTCAAAAACAGCCTTTATCAAATCTGGATTATCAATTTTTGTATATATTATCCCCCGTTTCTCGCAGGCTTGATTCAAGTATATTAATGCATTATTATCATCTCCTAAGGCCGCATAAGCCTCGGCTAATAATAAGGTGATTTCTTCTAAGCGACTAAACACCATAGAAGAAGCATAAAGTGTCATATCGCCAGAGGTTGCCGCTCCATATATTACTTTTATCTTATTAAAAATTGGTCTCTCTGTTTCAAAACCATAGAAATAATTGGTGCGGAATTTATTTGTCACTAAATCTTTACTAAACCTAAGGTCTTTGGGATCTGTAAAAACTTTAAGAATGGTATCTTTTGAAACAAACATTTCAGGTGTACTCTTTGGAATAAAAGGTGACGCTAATGTCAATTGTTCAATATGACCATTTGCAGTAGCTAGACCATTTCCAGTCTCTGATGGAAAACCAACTAATACAGTAGCTCGCTTATAAGCAAATGGACTGTACGAAACCTCATTTTCCGTTAATGCCGCCATATCCAAATAACTCACACCATAAGATCCTCCACCATTGGTTAAATGTCTGTTTTCCAAGACGAATTTTGCGTAATTAATTGCATCAACATAGTTACTTTGCCATGCAGAAATATGAGCAAGTACAATATAAGCTGACAATCGAGTGAAAATACTTCCGTTCCAAGAAGACCAACCTTCTCCGTAGTATAGTCCCGGTAATATTGGATCCTCACCACCATAATGAAATGGTACTACCTTAGCCGCTTCTAATAACTCATTTGTACAAAAAGCAAGTACTCTTTCTTTAGAAGTACGACCTTGTTCGATAAAATTGCCATCATTTGAAGATGTAAATAATGGAACATCTCCCCAGATACGCACCATATAGAAATATGCGAATGCTCTCACAATTCTCGCTTGCGCAATGTCCGCCTGGTTGTTCACTTCTGTATAACGTCGGTCATGCTTTAGAATTTCTGCCGAACGCTCTATAAATAAACTTGCAGCATTTATCGCGGCATAAAACCTTCTCCAATTTGTTAATCGGTTTATAGTTGTATGAGAAGCGTTTAATTGTTCATTTACTATGGCTTTAAGATCTGCACGATTTGTAATTTTAAAATCCCCTTGTCTCAAATCTCCCATTAACCAATGTCCATTATCAGAGATAGATGCTGAACGCATTAAGCCATATACAGACATTAAATTAGCACGTGCATCTTCCAACGTCTTCCAGTTTGTTTCTTCAGTAGCTAAACGTTCTGATTTTATATCATCAATTTTACTACAGGAAACAGATAGAAGAGAAACTATGCCGAATAATACTATCGTACGTATTCGACCTAAATTATATTTAAAAACTATTTCAAATTTCATATTATCCTTAATTAAATACCTATAGATCCAATTTAATACCTAATACAAATGTCTTTGGTATTGTAAGGTTAGCTCCATCGTAATAACCATTGTAATTCACTAATTCAGGATCTATTCCAGAGAACTTACTAAATGTTAATAAATTCATCGCAGTTACATACAAATACACTCTCCTGAAACCATTAGTTGATTTATTAAATATCTTTGCGTTCTTGAAATCGTACCCCAGTGTAACTGACCTCAATTTCAAATACGAAGCGTCCTCTAAAAACATATCTTGATCTATACGATATGGATTCACATCACTCCAAGGATTAAAAATTGGATATTCCTTTTGGTCTTCATTCAACTGCCATGATGAAACCTCTTTCACTGAAAAGATATCATTACCGGCTTCACGGTTGATGAAACCATAGCGTGTTGCATCAAATTGGTTCAATATTTTGTGACCTGTTGCGAAAATGAAATTAAAATTCAAATCAAAATTCTTGACAGTGAAGTTATTATTCCATCCTCCGATAAACTTAGGTAACCGATCTCCCACCAAGGTTTTATCCTTATTATCTACACGATTATTTCCATCAACATCTCTCCATCTAGCATCCCCACCTTTAAAAGGTATACCATTAAAAGTTAAGCCATTAGGCACTTCCGAATCGGTGTTATAAATCCCTTCGTTGTTATATAACCAATAGCTTCCTATTGATTTACCAACTTGAAGTTTGTTATCTCCGATAATTATTTCGTTATATCCATTAGGGAGAGAAACTAGACTATTTTTATTATAACCAACATTTAGCCCTGTATTCCAAGAAAATCCTTTACCATTATCCGCGACAACGCCGTTAACCATAAATTCTACACCCTTATTATTAACGACCATTCCAGACTTATACTCTACACTATATCCCATCTCTTGTGGTACCGGCACACCAATCAGTTGGTTTTTATCATCTCTATTATAGAAAGACAAACCAAAATTTATACGGTTATTATATAAAGTACCATCTAGATTCACATTAAATCTTTCCGCATAAGGCAATTTGATACCATATCCTACAAATCCACTTTCATATGGTCTATTGATACCTAGCACAGGTCCATAGCCAGGGATTGTTGGCTCTTCAAACCATCCAGACTCAGATCTATATTGTGGGCCTGCTGCGTATCTATCATCTAAAAATACGCGAACTGTCCTACCCCAACCCATGCTTAAATCCAATTGGTTGACAAAATTATTGTCAGTTAAAAACTGGTTTTTTAAATTAAAGGATAAGTTAAACGATGGTGATGTAACCCAACGATTATCAGGTTGTCCATTAGAAGATCCATCTCTACGTAATAAAGCACTAAGCGTTATAAGGTTTTTATAATTATACTTCGCTGAACCATACACAGAGAATAAATTATTGACTTGTTTATCTAAATATCTAAATACATAAAATCCACCTGCTGCCAATGTATTCAAGTAACTACTTAAAGATGCATTACCCTCAACCAAATTTAATTTCATATGATCATTCGGTCCGTTATAAGCACGTGAATAATTATACTTGTAAGTATCCGATTGAAAAGTTTGACCCGCATCAAGATCTACATAATGGTCATCTTGAAATTCGAATCTGTACGAAATATTATTATTTTGAACTAAACGCTGATTGTATCCGAAATATGTAGATATATAGCTAACACCATCCATAATAGTAGAAGGTGTAAAGTAGTCTCGAACACCCTCATTATAATCGAAAATAAGACTTGAAGTTACTGACAACTTATTAACCTTAACATTAAGTGTTACATTCCCGTTAATGGCTGTTGTCGTATTATCATCTATATTCTTATTGTTTTCTTGCAAGTATAGACTATAGATGTCCGCATTTGGAGACAATGGAGTCGACAAATCGGGTATATACCTAGCCTCTGAAAAACGATCACGTAAACTTCTATTTCTAACACGATCCATACGAACAGTGTTAACGTTACTTGATACAGTTAACCATTCAAATGGTGCCATATTAACACCGAAAAACAAGTTGTATCTATTTAATCGCGTCTCGTCAGCATTTCCGCTATTTTTAGTTCCTGAACCGAAGAATCGAAAATTTGCACGATCATTTCCTCCCGTAATACCAAGATTTGCTGAATACGTTGGTGTATTCTTATAGTATAATTCATTCCAATTTGATGGACCAAAGTATGCCGTATTCGTGGAGTCACGTAAATAAGAAGCATACGAATTAATCTGTTCTTGAGATGCATATTTAGTGTAAAATGGTCTACGAAAATCATTTTCATAAACACCATTGATAGTATAAACTTCTGGAGCAGCAACAAAACCGTAATAAGAGTTTAAACTAATGTCTCTTACACCGCCACGAGCATTCTTTGTTGTTATGTATATTGCACCGTTAGCCGCATTAGGTCCTAACTTCGCTAATTCGTAAGGATCCTTTACAACAACGATAGATTGAATATTATCAATATCAATTTGTGCCAATAGATTTGTTGCAGGACCAATTCTGTTATAATCATATTTTTGAACGTCGAATGCAAATGGATTTTCTTGAACCATCGGTACACCGTTTAAGTATATAGCTGGTTGTAAAGCATAGAAATCACGTTTTGAAAACATAACTCCGGAGGCTCCCTGCAATATCATGCTTTGCTCTGTTCCTGGCTCGCCATTCGGCTCTTGAACATATAAGCCTGACAAATTACCCTTCAAAATTTGCTGTAAAGACAGATTGGGTACATTTTTAGCATTGCGGATATTAACGCTATCTTTAACACTTTTAAACTTTTGCAAAGACTTCAGCATCTGTCCAATTGTATCCGTAGCAATAATGTTTCCCTCTTTGACCGTATCTTGTGATAATTGGGGAATACTTACGTTAGATTTATTCCTTTCACCAGGATTTCCATAAAGTGTTCCTAAGCCAATCACTGATAATAAAAAGGTAAAAGAAATACTAGTACAATTTTTAATCATTATCTATAATTTAGTTATTAGTTTATAACATTGGTAGCGTGCTAATTTCCTCAATACATCAAATGATATTCATCACATCACTTACTAAAAATATTCACTAAGAATCAAGGATTTTAGTTTTATATAATTGTTTTTGCTACGGTAAATAATTATTAGCTGTCCAATAATAGAATAATTATTTTATAGTTTTTTATATCATACATAAGAAATCGATTGCGTAAAAAAACGCAATCGATTGATATTTTGATAAATTCCTAAACGATATTACAATACAGAAAACTCCAGAAAAAAGACTTAAAATCATTAAATGCAACCAAACCCAACAACATAACTGACATACAGCTATTTAATCCGAAATAAAGCTTTGTAAGTAGTTAAAAGTATAGAACTGGGAAGTATTAAGTATTACTGTATTAAGTATAGTATTGCTATTTATACCGAAAGTTTCGCTAAAGTGATCAATCTATTCAAAGAATTTAATTTCATTTTTAAAAAAGAATATAGCAAACTCAAATCCTGAAAAATGGTATCCACCCACCCCTACCAAGTACATATTTTTCATTGCGTAGGTATCAGTTATCTTTGTTCCATGAGCATATTATCAAAAAGAGAACGTATGCTGTCTATGATAGCAGACTGGCAGAAGATTAAAAAAGCAAGAAAGCTTACTGCGCTGAAAATGGGATTACTGAAGCCACTTTTTTAATAATGGTCTTCGCACAATACAGAAAATGACACTGCCAGTGGTAGCTTTATAACAATACATAAGGTCGTCAGAAAAATTGATGTTGAGGTTATTTATCCCAATGGGGTGAGTATAGCGATAGAAAATGATCTCGCTTCTCTCACAGCTGATTCATTTGTACGAATGTTTGTGCTAAGTTCGTCCCATAGCTTTTATCTTTACGATGGCTCTTGCAACATGAAGAAATCACTCTATGCTGTAGAACGTCAAGCCGGGCAGGATAATCTTACAGCAGAACAGATTAAGGAGTTGCGACTAAAGGAGTCTTTACCTACCGTCAACGAAATGGATAAATGGATATTTCAAAAGATAAAAGCTCCACTCCAAAAAGCCAGAAAAGCAAGGCCATGACTTTTGCCTATGCAAGATGGGATGCTTAAACTTCTTATCTGTACGATGGCTCATTATTGATCGATAATAACCAAATTAAAATGCAATCAGACCAATTGCCCTATGACGCCAAACAACCTGTTTGAAGGAAGCAATGAGGCAGCACAACGTGCAGCAATGATCTATTCTTTCTTTGCTATCTGTAAAAAATATGAAGTCAATCCTTTTAATTTGCTAAAACATACTCTACAAAATATAGGGCACAAGAACTTAAAAAACCTATTCCCATAGCACTCTAAACAGATTATCCAACTATCAAACATGAAGCTCCTAGGACGGATACCCTACATGAGTTTAAAACTGATCTTTTGGAAAATGAGTGTTCTTGCTATGGTTCGTATTAATCATAGGAAAATCCTACAATTTGAAATTCCTTTTAATATTTCAAATAAATTACTGAAATAAATTTATAAGATGTCTGTATGACAATAATCTTAAGTGTATAAGCAAAAGATCTGTGAACAAAATTTCGTTGAGTACTTTAGAGTTTTGGACACCTATTCATTCTTCTCCAAAACCTCTCCTAACATGAAATTTCAACAGCGATAAGATCAAATAGTCCTAGCTACAAAACTGCACGTTCCTCACTTAAGTAAGTTCACCAAAATTATTTCAAAAAGAAAAGAAGTATGGGCAATTCTTTGCCCATACCAAATAAATTATTACCACCTCAAATCGATATTTGAACTAGTTACTACCCTATTTTTTGAAACGAAAATATTCTCGTGCATTATTGTAACTAATGTCTTGCACTAATTTCCCTACCCATTCTATATCATTTGGCAATTCGCCATTTTCTATATCTTGTCCGAAAATATCACATAATATTCTACGGAAATATTCGTGTCTTGGGAATGATAAAAATGATCTTGAATCAGTTAACATACCGACCATACGACTCAATAATCCCATATTAGACAATGTATTGATTTGTTTTGTCATACCGTCCTTTTGATCCAAAAACCACCATGCTGAACCAAACTGTACCTTGCCCGCAACAGTACCATCATTGAAATTCCCAATCATAGTAGCCATCAATTCATTATCCGCCGGATTCAAATTATATAAAATAGTCTTAGTCAACTTATCTTGATTATCTAAACGGTTTAAAAACTTAGATAATGCTCTAGCTTGACTAAAATCACCTATAGAATCATATCCCGTATCAGGTCCATTAGCACGCAACATACGTGCGTTATTGTTGCGCAATGCGCCTAAATGATATTGTTGCACCCAACCTTTTTCGTGATCCCACTCCGCAAAATATACCAGCATTGCAGATTTGAACTGCAGATTTTCTTGGTATGAAATACTCTGATAAGAGCGAATTTTATTGAATATCTCTGCTATTTGTGCTTCTGTATAATCTTCTGCATAAATTTGTTCAAGACCATGATCCGATACACAGCAACCATTAGCTGCAAAGAAATCATGTCTTTCTTTCAAAGCATTTAAGTAATCTTGCAGTGAACCTATAGACTTATTCACGACAGCTTCGAGCTGATTGATATAAGCATTTAAAGCTTGTATATCATCTGAATTCATGGCTTTGTCTGGACGAAATGCAGGAAGCATCTTTAACGATTCATTTTCTAAGGCGAATTTCTGATGGAATTCCAAGTTATCGATAGGATCGTCAGTCGTACACACAACCTCCACATTCATCTTCTTCAAAAGACCACGAACCGAGAAAGTTGGTGTCGCTAATTTTTCGGATGTTTGCTCCCAAATGGCTTCTGCAGTTTTAGGACCTAATAAATCCTGAATTCCGAAGTAACGTTGTAATTCCAAATGCGTCCAATGATAAAGTGGATTACGCATGGTATAAGGCACTGTTTCTGCCCACTTCAAGAACTTATCCTTATCCGAAGCATCCCCAGTAATGTATTTCTCATTGACACCGTTTGTGCGCATTGCACGCCATTTATAGTGATCTCCATGCAACCATACTTGTGTAATATTTTCAAATTGGGTATTGTTAGCGATCTGCTCAGGAATTAAGTGATTATGGTAATCAATA
>Ga0079224_100002428_pt1 | contig 22599 bp, 16 predicted proteins | sample Stecom2015_FD_80414 | JGI IMG/M metagenome (GOLD analysis project Ga0079224, IMG submission 80414) | Agricultural soil microbial communities from Utah to study Nitrogen management - Steer compost 2015 | ecosystem: Environmental > Terrestrial > Soil > Agricultural land | place: USA: Utah...
AGGCGAGTACTTGGAACATCAGCACTTCGCCACACACGAGGCTGCGAGGGCCGCTGTGTTCGCGTACGTGGAGGCGTTTTACAATTCCGTGCGCCTGCACTCGAGCATTGGTTACCGCTCGCCCAATGAGTTCGAGTCGATGCTCAGGAAGGCCGCATAACAGACCGTGGTTGAGGTCCGGAATTTCGGGGGAAGCCCACTCAAGCCGGAACTGTGCACCCGCGGTGAAGCTCAACTCGCCCATCGGCGCCCCACTATGCATTTGGCGACCCGAATGTGCTCCCGGTGGAGCCGCTTCCACGTCTTGCGCACTTCGTACACGTAGAGGTTGTTGTGCCTCGGCACGCAGTAATAGCTCCGGGTGATCGGCGCTTAACCTAGGTCCGCTTCTCCGCAGCGTTTCAAGATCGCCGCACGCGTTGCGTCGCGCAGCCGTACGGCGGCGGTGAATGCGTCGCGAGCGCGCGGCGGCTCGATGGCCGGTTCGATGTGGATCGTGACGGGCGCACGCGTCGGCAAGCATTCGCCGTCGCGCAGCACCGTGCGCACGCCCTGCAGCGCGATCGGAATGATCGGCAGCTCGGCGGCTACCGCCGCGGAGAAGGCGCCGAGGCGGAACGCAGTCAAACCGGGAGCGCGCGTGAACGAGCCCTCGGGAAAGAAGATGCACGGCGGCCCGCTGCGGACCGCCCGCGTCAGGCGATCTGCGGCTTGTACGCTTTCGCGGGTGTCGAAACGCTCGATGAATTCGGTCGAGAGCTTCCGCAGAAAGGCGCCCACGAAGGGCGTGCGCCGCAACTCCTGTTTCGCCACGAACCGGCACGGCTCGCGCAGGGCCGAGATCAGAAAGATGGCGTCCAGATAGCTCGCATGATTGACCGCGATAATGCATGCGGGATGCACGTTGCGGTGCTCTGCGCCGATGATCCTGGGCGAGAGGCCGGTGAGGCGAAGAAACGCGCGCGCTGCGTAATGTGCGACCGCCCATGCGCCCGACTGGGAAAGCGGCAGGGTCACGAGGTAGGTCAATGCGGCCCCCAATCCGAGCACGCTCCAGAACCACAGAGCGTACAGCCATTGGATAGAGCGTTGCAGCAGGCGTCGCGCCCAGCGCGCTGCGCCGCTCAGCGACACTGCAGCGATCTGCAACCACGCGGCCCGAGGCTTCACGCGGCGGTGCATTCCCGCCTCATACAGCTCACGGCTGGCCGCCCGTCGCAGCTTGCCGCTCGATGTTTTCAGCACGGTGCGCGGCGCGACCAGCACCACGTCGTCCGGCGGCTCGCCGATGAGCGTGACGACCCGCTGCATGATCTGCTGGCGAAGCGCCGTGCGGGCGTGCGCCTCTCGTTGGTGCGTTTCCGCCATCACGATCAGGCGCTCGGTGCCCCGCGCCGCGTCTCTGACCCCGAATACAGCGACGCAGCCCTTGCGTACGCCGTTCAGGGCGCCCACGGCTTCCTCGATCTCTTCGGGGTAGATGTGTCGTCCGGCGCGGATGATGATGTCCTTGATGCGCCCGGTGACGTAAATCTCGCCGCCGACCGTGTACGCGCGGTCCCCGCTGTTCAACCAACCGTCGCGCAGCAGCGCTGCGCTCGCCTGCGGATTGCGGAAATAACCGTGCGTGGCGGAAGGGCCGCGGAACTCGAGTCGGCCCTCGCGTCGTTCGCCGAGCTCGCGGCCGGACTCATCGACGATGCGCACCTGATGGCCGCGCAGCGGAGCGCCGCAGGAGGGGAAACGCAGCGGATTGGCGTCGCCGTCGCGCGCCGGTCTGGCGACGCCGCTTTTCATGAAAGGCTCGCGCTCGATGACGTCGATCAGCGGACCGCGCCCCACGGGCGGGACAGTCAGGCCGACGGACGCTTCCGCCATGCCGTACACGGGAGTCAACGCCGTGGGTCGCAATCCGCAGCGCCCGAAGCGTTCCTGGAAACGCTCGAGCGTGCGGGGCATGACGGCTTCGGCGCCGTTCATCGCGACGCGCCATGTACTGAGGTCCAGCGCCGCGGCTTCCTCGTCTGAAATGCGCTTGACGCACAGCTCATAAGCGAAGTTCGGCGCCGCCGAGAGCGTGCCGCCGAAGCGCTGCACTGCTTCGAGCCAGCGGATCGGCCGCGTGAGGAAAGACAGAGGCGACATGATCGCCAGCGGCAATCCGAAGTAGAGCGTGCCGAGCCAGGCGCCGATGAGCCCCATGTCGTGATACAGCGGAAGCCAGCTCACGAATACGTCGTCGCGACGGATCTCCAGCGCCGTTCCGAGCGCGGCGATATTGGCCAGAATGTTCGCGTGGGTGAGCACGACGCCCTTCGGCTGCCCCGTGCTGCCCGACGTGTATTGCAGCAGCGCGATGGAGTCCGGCCGGATATTCACCGGCGCTGGGTCGTGGCCCACACCCTGCAACTCGTCGACGGTCAACACGCGGCGCAATGTCGGCGCGTGCATGCGAAGAAGGCCGGCCATGCGTCGCAGTTGCGCAGATGTGATCAGCGCCGCCGCCTCGCAGTTCTGCAGGATGCCGGCGTGCCGCCGAACATGCTCTTCGATCTGGCTGAGGCGTGTCGGCGGATACAGTGGGGCCGGCGTCGCGCCCGCCAGCAGGACGCCGTAGAACACGCCGAAGTAGTCGGCGCTGGTCGGCAGCATGAGCGCTACGACGTCTCCGGGGCGCACGCCATAGTGCTGGAGCGCGCCGGCCGCTTCGCGCACGCGCCGCCAGAGATTTGCGTAGCTGATGCGTTCGTCCTGCTGATCGCACAGCGTGATCTGGACGAACTGCGGCTGGCGCTCGACATGCCACGCAAGCAGCCGGTCGAGCGTGAGTACGCTTGCAGGCGGGGCTGCGCTGGCTTCGGCGGCGGCGAGCTCGCTCGTTCTCGTGGGCGGCGCAACGTACGACGGCGATGCAGCGAGCGCGGCGGCGATGTCGCGCAGCGTCTCGGCCGACGCAAACAGGAGTTCGGGAAGCCGCACGCCCAGCTCGCGCTCGATGCGCGCGAACAGCTCGACGCGCGCGAGACTGTCCAGCCCGAGGTCGTCGTCCAGTTTGCTGTCGAGGGTGATTTCGCGCTGCGGCGCCTCCTGCCGCAGGTCCTCGAGCGTGGCGTGAGCCAGTCCGATCAGCCGCTGCGACGCATCGGCGGCGCCGGCGGCCTGCGCCGGCCGGTTGTTTGCCTGTGGCTGCAACTCGAGTCCTGGAGTGCAGTGACGACGGCCTCAGCGTAGCGCTCGACGGCGGAGGCGGCAGTGGCGGTAAACCGGGCGAAGGCGTTCTCGGACGCGCCGTGCGCGTATTCCTACGGCGCTGGCGTACGCCCGGCGCGTTTCGCCTCCCGTCCGCTCTCCGTTCCGCATTACCATCTTCATTCCATCCGGAGGCGTCGCGTCGTGAGCTGGCAGGCCCGAGTCATAAGCTTCTTGCTGCGGCACACATTCAAGCCGCGGCTGGCGCGTGCCCGCGACATCACCGCCGTGCGCAAAGCAATGAACGTTCCGTTCGCTCGGGCGCTGCCGGGCGTGCGGATCGAAAACGGCTTTCTCGGCGGAGTTCCGGGAGAATGGCTGCGCGCGCAGGGCGCCAACGCGCAGACCGAGATCGCCACGCTCATATATTTTCACGGGGGCGGTTACTTCGCCTGCAGCCCGCGCACGCACAGACCCGTGACCAGCGCCTTCGCACTCAGTGGGTTTCACACGTTCGCCCCTGCTTATCGGCTCGGACCGGAACATCCGTTTCCAGCGGCGCTCGAGGATGCGTTGAGCGTCTATCGCGCCTTGCTCGCGCGGCGCGCTGCAGGGTCGCTGGTCGTAGCCGGCGATTCCGCCGGCGGCGGACTGGCGACGGCGCTGCTGGTCGCGCTGCGCGAGCAGGGTTTGCCGGCGCCGGCCGCGGCGGCGTTGTTCTCGCCTTACGTCGACCTTGCGGCCAGCGGCGCATCCGTTCGCTTCAACAGCGAGCGTTGCGCGATGTTCAACAGCAAGCTGCTTCCGCTCGCCGCAGCTTTCTATGTCGGAGAACGCGGCGATCCGCGCGCCCCGCTCGCCTCGCCCTTGTATGCGGATCTTCACGGTTTGCCGCCATTGCTGATCCACGTGGGAGAGCAGGAGACGCTGCTCGACGATTCGCTGCGCCTGGCCGCGCGGGCGGAACAGGCCGGCGTGCAAGTGCGGCTGAAGGTCTGGCCGGACGTGCCCCATGTCTGGCAGCTCTTCCATCGCTGGATACCCGAGGGGCGTATGTCCCTGCGGGAGGCGAGTGAATTTCTCGCCAGCCACGTGAGCGCGAGTCGAGCGGCCGAGGCCGCGACGGCTTGTTCGAGGCAGAAGCGGATGGCGGGGGGATGAAGCGGATAGCGGATGGCGGATAGTCACGGGATGGAAGCGGATAGGGGATAGCGGATAGTCGGAAGCTTGGCGCACCCTTCAAGAGTGGCTTCGGTCCCCTGAACTATCCCCGCTATCCGCTTCTGCTCTGGAACGAGGTCCGCCAGCCAAGCGTACTAGATTCCGTTACTCGCTCTGCGGCGCGCGGAAGAAAACGAACTTGGCCAGACGGCAGCGACGGCGGTCACTCGCAGCCGCAAGCGGCTTCGCTGCGGCGCTTGCTGCGCTCGCGCTGACGGCCTGCGGCGGCGGGGCCCCGCAAGCTCCGCCGCCGCCGGAAGTCAACGTGCTCGTCGCGCAGCCGCGTTCGATCGAGAATGTCATCGAGGCGCCCGGCCGCGTGCAGGCGGTGCGCCGCGCTGAAGTGCGCGCGCGCGTCGACGGCATCGTTCAGCGTAGGCTGTACGAAGAGGGCAGCGACGTCCAGGCCGGGCAGAAACTGTTCCTCATCGATCCGCGCGAATTGCGCGCCAACCTGAGCGCGGTGGAGGCGGCGCTCGTGCGCGCCGAGGCGACCGCCGCTAACGCCGCGCAGGACGTGGAGCGCTACAAGGGACTGGTCGAAGACCAGGCGATCAGCAAGCAGGAATACGACGCAGCGCTGGCGCGCCTGCGCACAGCGCAGGCCGACGTCGCGCAGACGCGCGCGCAACTCGAAAGCGCCAGGCTCAGTCTGAGCTACACGGTCGTAACGGCGCCGATCGCTGGACGCGCCGGGCGGGCGCAGGTCACGGAAGGCGCGCTGGTGAGCGCGGCCGAAGCGACGCTCCTGACGACCATCGAGCAGCTCGATCCCATCTACATTAATTTCTCGCAGTCGAGCTCGGAGTTGATGAGCTTGCGCCGCGAAGTGGCGACCGGCGTGCTGCAGACGCCGGAGCTCACACGCGTTCCGGTCACGCTGCAGCTCGAGGACGGCAGTCCTTACCCGCACCCCGGACATCTCGACTTCCTCGATCTATCCATAGACGAGGCGACTGGCACGGTCGCCGCGCGCGCCGAGTTCCCCAATCCGAATCGGGTGCTGCTTCCCGGCCAGTTCGTGCGGGCGCGCATCGAGGCGGGCGTGCGCCCGAATGCGTTCATGATTCCTCAGCGCGCCGTGCTGCTTACCGCCAGCTCCGCAAGCGTGCTGATCGTGGATCAGCAGAACGTGGCGGCGGCGCGCGAAGTCGAGCTCGGGCCGCTCCAGGGCGGACAATGGCTGGTGCTGGGAGGACTCCGCGCCGGCGATCGCGTGATCGTGGACGGCCTGCAGAAGGTGCAGCCCGGCGCCACGGTGCGCATTGCGTGCGCCGCAGAAAAGTCCGAGGGCGCGCCTGCTGCACAGGCCGATGACTCGGACGCTGCGGATGCGCGCGGCCAGGGAGCGGACGATGCGCAGCAGGCGCCATAGATGACGCCGCGCTTTTTCATCGATCGCCCGGTGTTCGCCTGGGTGATTGCAATCGGCATTCTGCTTTCGGGTGTGATTGCGCTGCGCGCGCTGCCGATCTCGCAGTACCCGACCATCGCGCCGCCTTCGCTCACCATTCGCGCCACGTATCCCGGGGCGGACGCCTCGGTCGTCGAGACCAACGTCACGCAGGTCATCGAGCAGGAGCTGAATGGCGTCGAAGGTTTTCTCTACATGGCCTCGAGCAGCACCTCGACCGGTTCGGCGTCGATCACGCTGACCTTCACGAGCGGCACGGACATCGACGTCGCCCAGATGAACGTGCAGAACCGGCTGCGTGCGATCGAGCAGCGCCTGCCGGAAGAAGTGCGGCGTCAGGGCGTCGCGATCAACCAGGCGACCTCCAGCTTCCTGATGATCGTGGCGCTCACCTCGCGCAGCGGGGCCACTTCCTCGCTCGAGCTGGGCAACTTCGCAGTGACCCGCGTGATCGACGAACTGCGCCGCGTGCCCGGCGTCGGCGACATCCGCGCGTTCTCCTCCGAATACGCCATGCGCGTGTGGTTGGATCCGGACCGGCTCGCGAGTTTCCGCCTGTCCGCGGCCGACGCGTTGGCCGCCGTGCAGGAGCAGAATGCACAGTCGCCCGGCGGCCAGCTCGGCGACCTGCCGCTCGCCGAGGGCGCCGAGCTCAATGCGCCGATCCTGACGCAGAACCGCTTCTCCACGCCAGAGGAGTTCGCCGCCATCATTCTGCGAGCCAACCCGGACGGCTCCGCGGTCCGTCTCGGCGACGTGGCGCGCGTCGAACTGGGAGCGCAGAGTTATCTGGCGCGCCTGGACCTGAACGGCCGCCCGGCGGCCGGCATCGGCGTGCAGCTCACTACGGGAGCGAATGCACTCGCCACGTCCGATGGCGTTCGCCAGCGAATGACCGAGCTGGCGCGCACATTTCCACAGGACATTGCCTGGACTGTGCCGTACGACACCAGTCCGTTCATCCGCATTTCGGTGGAAGAGGTGGTGAAGACGCTCGTCGAGGCGATGGTGCTGGTGTTCCTGGTGATGTTTCTATTCCTGCAGAGCTGGCGCGCCACGCTGATTCCCACCATCGTCGTGCCGATCGCGCTCGCCGGCGCCTGCCTGGGCCTGTGGATATTCGATTTCTCGATCAACGTGCTGACGCTGTTCGGCATGGTGCTGGCCATCGGCATCCTGGTGGACGACGCCATCGTGGTGGTGGAGAACGTCGAGCGCATCATGGAGCAGGAGGGACTCGCGCCGTACGAGGCGACCGTCAAGGCGATGCGACAGATCACCTCGGCCATCATCGGCATCACGCTGGTGCTGGTGGCGGTGTTCATTCCGATGGCGTTCTTCCCGGGCTCGACCGGCGGCATCTATCGGCAGTTTTCGATGACGCTCGCGATCTCCATCGCCTTCTCCGCGCTGTTGGCGTTGACGCTCACGCCGGCGCTGTGCGCGACGATGCTCAGGCCGGCGCAGACGCGCGAGCCCGAGGCGACGAAGCAGCTCGGCTGGCGGCGTGCGTACGCGTGGTTTGCAGGCTTCAATCGCTGGTTCAAAGGCGCCACGGCGCGCTATCAGACTCGCGTAGGCGGCATCCTGGCGAGACCGCTGAGATTCCTCGCGATCTTCCTGCTGCTCGCGGCGCTAACCGCGCTGTTGTACTCGCGCCTGCCCGGCAGTTTTCTGCCCGACGAAGATCAGGGCTCGGTGATCACGGTCGTGCAGGCGCCGCCCGGCGCCACTGCGCCGCGCACCAACGAGGCCGTGCAGCAGGTGATGGGCTTCTACCAGGAGCAGCCGCAGGTGCGGAGCGTCGCGTTCATCCACGGCTTCAGCTTCTTCGGCCAGGGCCAGGCTAACGCTATGGCCTTCATCAACCTCGAGCCGTGGGACGATCGCCCGGGCGAGGAGAACGGCGCACTCGCGCTCGTCGGTCGCGCCAACGCGGCGCTTTCGGCGATCAAGCAGGCGATGGTGTTCACGTTGAATCCGCCGGCGATTCCCTCGCTGGGCGTGGCGAGCGGCTTCACGTTCAAGCTGCAGGATCGCGCCGGGCTCGGTCGTGAGGCGCTGCTGGAAGCGCGCAACCGGATGCTGGGCGCCGCAAACTCAAGTCCATTGTTGATGGCGGTGCGGCCGGAAGGGCAGGAGAATACGCCGCAATTGCGTGTGCTCATCGACCGCATCAAGGCGCGTGCGTTGGGGCTGTCGATCGGCGAGGTGAATGCGACGCTGGCCATCTCGTTCGCCAGCGCCTATGCCAACGACTTCAGCCGCGAAGGACGCATCTTGCGCGTGTTGCTGCAGGCCGATGCGCCCGACCGTATGACGCCCGCGGATGTGCTCGATCTGCGCGTGCGCAACGATCAGGGAGAGATGGTTCCGTTCGGCGCATTCACCACGGTGGAGTGGACCTCCGGCCCGCCGCAGCTCGATCGCTATAACGGCTATCCCGCCATGACGATCTCCGGCTCGCCGGCGCCGGCGCGCTCGACGGGCGAAGCGATGAACGAAATGGAGCGGCTCGCGGGGCAGCTTCCGCAAGGCTTCGGCTTCGAGTGGACCGGCGTGTCCTTCGAGGAGCAGCAGGCGGGCGGACAGGTCGGCGCGCTGCTCGGGCTGTCGATCGTGGTGGTGTTCCTGGTGCTCGCGGCGCTCTACGAGAGCTGGGCGATTCCGATCGCGGTGCTGCTGGTCGTACCACTCGGCGTGCTCGGCGCGGTGCTGTTCTCCATGGCGCGTAATCTGCCGGCGGATGTGTACTTCAATGTCGGGCTGATCGCCATCATCGGTCTGGCCGCGAAGAACGCCATCCTCATAGTCGAGTTCGCCATGGCGCAGGAGCAGCAGGGCAAGGGCCTGGTCGAGGCGACCATGAACGCCGTGCAGCTCAGGCTGCGCCCGATCATCATGACTTCGATGGCGTTCATCCTCGGCATGGTTCCGCTGGTGGTCTCCACGGGCGCCGGCGCCGCGAGCCGCATCGCCGTCGGTACTGGCGTGATGGGCGGCATGATCGCCGCGACTTTGCTCGGCGTGTTCTTCATTCCGCTCTTCTATCTGACGGTGCGTCGCTGGATCACGCGCCGGGCGCCGAGCGTTCCGGGAAGCGGACGGGAAGGAAGCGGATAGCGGATGGCGGATGGCGGATAGTTCAGAGGCGTCGATCGTGCGCGGGACGATGGAATGGACGTCCAGCCGCACCGGAACACATTTGAGCGTCAAGGTTTCTCGATGATCGCAAGGTCAGCTCAACCGGGATTGCTCGCCATGGCCGCAAGGATCAGGCGCCTGCGCGTCGGCGGCGCGCGCGTGATTTGCGCAGTCGCAGCATTGTCGTTACTGGTGGGTTGCCTGAGGCCCCGGCATGAGCTGCCGCGGCCGCCGATTCCTGCGCAGTATCCCGCCGAATACACGGGCGACCCGGCGGCCGGCGCGCGTGCGCTTCAGTTGGGTTGGCGCGAGTTCTTCGCCGATCAGCGGCTGGCGGCGTTCATCGAAGCCGCTCTGCAGCGCAATCGCGACCTTGCTGTCGCAGTAGCGCAGATCGAGGAGGTGCGCGGGCTGTATCGTGTCCAGCGCGCCGATCTGCTGCCGACGATCGAGGCGAATGCAGCAGCGGCGCGCACGCGCCTCGGCCCGCAAAGCGTCGCAACCGGCGCCCTCGGCGGCGGCCTGGCGCTCTCGCCGCAAGGTGATGCGGCTCGGCGCGATGCGGTGCTGATCGAGCGTTACTCGCTGGGCGCGGCGCTGAGCGTATTCGAGCTGGACTTCTGGGGGCGCGTGCGCAACCTCACGGCCGCGGCGCGTTCGGAGTTCCTCGCGACCGTTCAGGCCGAGCGTGCGTTCCGTCTCTCGCTCATCAGGGAAGTCTCTCTCACGTACTTGTCCGCGCTCGAGGCCGCGGCCCGCGTCGAGCTGGCCGAAGCCACGGTGCAGAGTCGACGCGAAGGCCTGCGCATCGCCCGGCGGAGACTGGAAGCGGGCGTCACGTCCGAGCTGGACTACCGGCAGGCCGAAACGCTGCTTACGCAAGCCGAGACTGAACTGGCGGCGCTGCGCCTGGCGCACGCGCAGAGCCAGAATCTGCTGACCGCGCTGGTCGGCGGACCGATCGAGCAGCCGCTCCCGCCGCCTGCGCGCCTCGAGCAGCAAACGCGCGTGCAGACGTTGGCGGCCGGTTTGCCCGCGGAGCTTTTGACGACGCGTCCCGACATCATCGCGGCGGAGCAGCGCCTGCGCGCGGCGCGCGCCAACGTCGGCGCGGCGCGCGCCGCATTCCTGCCGGCGATCACGCTGACCGGCTCGTACGGCTACGCTTCCACCGAGCTGGAGGAACTGGTCGGCGACGATGGGCGCACCTGGAGTTTCGGCCCTACGATCACCTTGCCGTTGTTCGACTTCGGCCGACGCAGAGCGGCGCTCACGGTCGCCGAGGCGCGCAGCCACGCCGCCGTTGCAAACTACGAGCGTACGATCCAGACCGCGTTTCAGGAGGTGGCGAATGCGCTGGCGGGCAGGCGCTATCTCGCCGAGCAGGTGGCGGCGCAGCAGCGCGCCACGCAAGCGCAGCGTCGACTCGCGGAACTGGCGCGCACGCGCTATCGCGAAGGCGTGGTCAGCTATCTCGAGGTGCTCGACGCGGAGCGCAATCTGTTCGCCGCCGAACAGGCCCTGCTGCAAGTGCGGCGGGCGGAGGCGGCGAACCTGGTGACGCTCTACGTGGCGCTCGGCGGCGGCGTGCTCGAGCGGTGAGCTGCAGGGGAACGCCCGCTCGCCTGACAAAATCGCCGCCATTCCGGCCGCGCCAACCGGCTGATGGGCGGTGGCGAGCAGCGATGTGGCGATCCCTGTCCATCTGGAACCTGCCTGCATTAGCATCGTCCACCTGCGACCTTTTCCGTCTTTCCCGCTTGCCCCATGAACCGCTCCAATTCCACGCCGCACTCGCCTGCCGGCCGCACTTCGGGCGGGCCGGCCGATCGAGGACGAACGCCCCAGGGCATGCAGCCGAACATGCGCTCGGGGCGCATGTGGCTCGTCTTCCTGCTCATTCTCGGTGCGAACTATCTGCTGGTGAGATTCTTCTTCCCGAATCCCGATGCTCCGATCACCGTGCCCTACACGGTGTTCAGGCAGGAGGCGAGCGAAGGCAACGTGGCGGCGATCTACAGTCAGGGCCTGAGCGTCCAAGGGCGCTTCGTCGAGCCGGTGACCTGGCCGCGCCCGCAGGACCAGGCGAGCCGCGCGCCGCAATCCTCGCTTCAGCAGCGGGCGGAGCGGCCGCAGGAGCCGCGTACTTCAAAGCACTTCATCACGAACCTGCCCGAGTTTTTCGATCCGCAGCTGGAACGCTTTCTCATCGACCACGGCGTGGAAATCAGCGCCGAGCCGATCCAGAGCGGCGACACGCTCTCCCTGCTGATCTACGGGCTCGCGCCCGCGATCATTTTCATCGCTTTCTATCTGTGGTTGTTCCGACGCATCGCACAGCGCGGCGGAATAGGCGGCGGGCTGATGGGGCTTGGCAAGAGCAAGGCGCGGCGCTACGACGAGCAGGCGCTTGAGAAAGTCACCTTCGATGACGTCGCCGGCATCGATGAGGCCGAGAACGAGCTGGTCGAGATCGTCGACTTCCTCAAGGCGCCGGAGAAGTACACGCGTCTCGGCGGCACAGCGCCCAAGGGCGTGCTGCTGGTCGGCGCGCCAGGCACCGGCAAGACGCTGCTCGCCAGGGCGGTGGCCGGCGAGTCGGGTGTGCCGTTCTATTCGATGAGCGCGGCGGAGTTCGTCGAGATGATCGTCGGCGTGGGCGCGGCGCGCGTGCGCGATCTGTTCAAGCAGGCGCGCGAGAATGCGCCGGCCATCATCTTCATCGACGAGATCGATTCGATCGGACGCGCGCGCGGGCCGACCGTGTTCGGCGGCGCGAGCGAGCAGGAACAGACGCTCAACCAGATCCTCACCGAGATGGACGGCTTCTCCAGCCGCGAAGGGGTCATCGTGCTCGCCGCGACCAACCAGCCGGACGTGCTCGACAAGGCGCTGCTGCGCGCCGGCCGTTTCGACCGTCGTGTGGTCGTGAACCTGCCGGACAAGAAGGGTCGGACGGCGATTCTGGAAGTGCACACGCGCAAGGTTCCGCTCGCTGCGGATGTAAAGCTCAGCGAGCTGGCCGCGGCCACGCCGGGTCTGTCCGGGGCGGACTTGAAGAACCTGGTGAACGAAGCGGCGTTGCTCGCTGCGCGCCGCGACCAGAACGAGGTCCGGCAGAAGGACTTTCAGGATTCCCTCGAGAAGATACTGCTGGGACCCGAGCGCCCGCTGCTGTTGAGCGATCAGGACCGCGAGCTCATTGCGTATCACGAGAGCGGGCACGCCATTCTGGGGCTGCTGGTTCCAGGCGCCGATCCGGTGCACCGGGTCAGCATCGTGCCGCGCGGGCAGACCCTAGGAGTCACCTACCAACGCCCGCCTGCCGACCGTTACAACTTTCCGGAGAGTTATCTGCGTTCGCGGATCATCGGCATGCTTGGCGGTCGCGCCGCTGAGGAAGTGGTCTACGGAACGCGCAGCACCGGCGCCGAGAACGACATCGAGCAGGCGACGAACCTGGCGCGCAGCATGGTGACCCGCTGGGGTATGAGCGACCAGCTCGGCATGGTGCAGCTCGCGCCGCGCGAAAATCCCTATCTCGGCAGCCTTGCAGGCGGCCCGCAGCCGTTCAGCGAAGCGACCGCGCAGATCGTCGATGCGGAAGTGCGCCGGATCATCAACGAGAGCTACGAGCACGCCACCCAGTTGCTGCGCGCGCATCGTCGCGAACTCGATGCGCTGGTGCGGGCGCTGCTCGAGCGCGAGACGCTTAGTCAGCGCGAGATTCTCGAGGTCACGGGATTGACGCCCGCGCCGGCGCTGGAGAGTCGCCCGGCCGCCGCCAGCGCGCACTGAACATCAGCGCGAACGGCAGCGCCGCCGCCGCGTCGAGCGGCGTCCAGCGCAGTTGCTGAACCGCCGGCCCGGCGTGCTGACCGTGCAATATTGGTTTGCCGTCAATGCGATGCGTGCATTCACTGATAACGCCGCTGCGGCGCCCTCAATCAACATCGCTGCGACCAACATCGCCATGAACGTGCGAGCCAGCGGCCCAGCGCCCCACGCTCCATCGCGTCGCCGCCTTCTGTACTATCCTCTATTCGCTATCCGCTACCCGCTTCAGGTCCACTATTCGCACCGGAGTATGCATGACGATTCACGGGGAACTGCTCGAATACCGGGACGGCGAGATCTTGCTGGAAGGTTTTCTCTGCTACGACGCCGCACGCCCGGGACCGCTGCCTGCAGTGATGATCAGCCACCCGTGGGGCGGACGCGATGAGTTCGTAGAGCGCAAGGCGCGGCGGCTGGCGTGGCATGGCTACGCGGCGTTCGCACTGGACATGTACGGCAAGGGCCGGCGCGGCCGGACGCCGGAAGAGAGCCAGGCGTTGATGGAGCCATTCATGCAGGATCGCGCCTTGCTGGCGCGCCGCATCAATGCGGCGCTGACCGCGCTGCGCGACCTGAAGCAGGTCGATGCGAGGCGCATCGCGGCTATGGGTTTCTGCTTCGGCGGTTTATGCGTGCTCGATCTGGCGCGCAGCGGCGCGGATCTGCGCGGTGTGGTCAGTTTCCATGGGATATTGAAGCCCTCTGGGCTGCCGGAAAAGCAGATTCAGGCGAAAATACTCATGCTGCACGGCTACGACGATCCGCTGGCGCCGCCCCAGGACGTGCTGGCGATCGCCGATGAGTTCACGCGGGCGGGCGTCGATTGGCAGCTGCACGCCTATGGCGGCACGTTGCATTCGTTCACCAATCCGAATGCGGCGAACCCGGCCAACGGCATGCTGTACAGTGAACGCGCCGATCGCCGATCGTGGCATGCCTTGATGCAGTTCCTCGATGAAGTGCTGCGCTAGACGAAGAAGCGGATAGCGGGTAGTCAGAGCCCGTCAGGCCTCGAGCGCTTTCTCCAGTTGGGCGGCCACGGCGAGCAGGCGCTGGTCGGCGTCGTGTTCGCCGATCAGCATCAGGCCGACAGGCGGGGCGCCCGGCTCATGGATGGGTAGCGAGATCGAGCAGCCATCCAAAAAGTTCGCGAGTGAGGGATTTCTCAGAACGAGCGCGTTCAGCCGCACATACTCGGCGTCGGATTCGAAGGCGCTCAGCGGCGGAGGGATTATTGGCGTCGTCGGCGCCACGATGGCGTCAAAGCTGCGAGTCTGTGCGCCAATCGAGTCGATGAGCTGACGTCGCGCTTCCAGCACGGCGCGCACATCCTGCGGAGTCAGCGCTGCGCCTTGCAGAATGCGCACGGCGACGCGCGGATCGTATTGGTCGCCGGCGCGCTCCAGCAGTTCTCGGTGCCATGCGTACGCCTCGGCGGCGGCGATCCCGCCATTGGCGTTTACTTGAGGAATGCGCGCGAGATCCGGCAACGGGGCTTCGACGACGCTCGCGCCCGCCTCGCGCAGACGCTGTATCGCGCGCTCGAATGCGCTCGCAACTTCTGGCTGCATCTCATCGAGCAAGAGCGTAGTCGGCGCCAGCAGACGAAGCTCGCGTATGTCGATCGCCGCGGGTCGTTGCGGCTCGGTTCCACGCAAGATCGCATCCAGCGCAGCGCAGCACGCCACGCTGCGTGCGAGCGGGCCGACCGAGTCGAGCGTCGGGGAGAGAGGTACGACGCCCTCGCGCGGGACGCGATGCGCCGTCGGTTTGAAGCCGACGACGCCGGTGAACGCCGCCGGAATGCGGCATGAGCCGCCGGTGTCGCTGCCGAGGCTGGCCGCCGCCATGCCGTCCGCGACGGCGACCGCGCCGCCGGACGTGGAGCCGCCGGCGATGCGTCGGACGTCTCGATCGAAAGGACTGAGCGGCGTGCCGTAGTGAGGATTGAGGCCAAGCCCCGAGTAGGCGAACTCGGTCATGGTGTTGCGGCCGATGATGATGAAGCCCGCGGCGCGCAGCCGAGCGACGGCGGGCGCATCGGCGGCGGCCGGCGGCCGGTCGTTCAGCACGCGCGAGCCCGCTCGCGTCACTTCTCCCGCTGAATCGAACAGATCCTTGATCGCCGCCGGGACGCCGGCGAACGGCGCAACGCGCTGTCCAGCGGCGCGCCGACGATCGATCTCGTCCGCCTGTTTGCGCGCCGATTCACGCGAGACATGCATGAACGCCCGCGGACCTTCGCCAGCCGGATCGTCGATTCTCTCGAGCGCTTGCTCGACGAGTGCGCGCGCCGTGATGTCGCCGGCCGCCAATCGCCGCGATAGGTCTGTGAGCGTTTCCACTTCGTGATCCTCTCAGGCGAGATGCCCGAGCGGCGTTCTCGCCGAGCGCTTGATCGTGTCGAGCACGATGCTCGAATGCACGTCGCGCACCGAGGATATCTTGAGGAGCTTGCGCAGTACGAGCTGGCTGAGGGCCTCGAGGTCGGGCGCAACGACTTGCAACATGAAATCGTATTCCCCCGTCGTTGCGAAGCAGCTGACTACCTGCTCGAGGGCCGCAAGCTCCCGCTGAAATTGCTCGACGTTCTCGTCCGTGTGTCGTTCGAGCTTCACTTGCACGAACGCCTGGACTTTGAGCCCGAGTCTGGCCGGGTCCAGCAGCGCGGCGTAGCCCTGGATCACGCCGCTTGCTTCGAGCTGCTTCACGCGCCGGGCGCAGGGCGTGCCGGTCAGGCCGACGCGCTCGCTGAGCTCCACGACCGACAGGCGGCCGTCGCGCTGCAGCTCAGCCAGGATGCGGGCGTCCAGTCGATCGATCTTCATGGTGAGAATCACCAGGATTACGGACTTGACGCGAACGTATCACTAGTAAAGGCCGTATGAGAAGCAGAGTTTGGCGACTATCCCTAGCGATGCGCGCCTACGCTTAGGAGGCTCCAACGAGCCCGCACCGAATGCGAGGAGGGGGACATGTCCGCCATCGCGGTAGACCGCTCTATCGGCCCGGGCGCTCCAGGCTCAGGATCGCTGAGCATCGACTGGGCGCGCGTCGTGCACACGGTGCTGGTGTCGCGCGCCCTGGACGAGTTGGAAGAGACTACTCTGGCGCCGGCTCGCAAGATCCTTTATCAGTTCACCGCCCGCGGGCACGACGTCACTCAGGCGCTGCTTGGGCAGATGCTCACCGGCCGACGCGACGGCGTCGGCGTCTACTACCGCTCGCGGCCGCTGATGCTGTCGCTGGGCCTCGCGCTGGACGATGCGCTCGCTTCGACGATGATGCGAACGGGCGGCGTGAGCGAGGGACGGGACATCGGCGTGGTGTTCAATCTGCCGCGCCGCGACGGCGCCTGCGTGTTGCCGGCCTGCGGCGGCGTCGGCGCACAGTACACGCCGGCGGTCGGCTGGGCGCAGGCTGCGCGCTATCGATCGCAGGTGCTGGGCGAGCGCGAGTGGCGGGACGCTATCGCCGTGGCGCACGGCGGCGAGGCGTCGGTAGCCGCCAATGGTTTCTGGTCGGCGCTCACCATCGCCGCCACGCAGCGCCTGCCGGTGCTGTTCTTCATAGAAGACAACGGCTACGGCATTTCCGTGAAGTCGGAGTTCCAGACGCCGGGCGGCGACATCGCCGCCAATCTCGCATCCTTCCGCAACCTGCAAATCATCGAGGGCGACGGCGCCGATCCGCGCGGTGCGGCGTTCGTCATGCGCCAGGCGTTCGATGCGGTGCGAGCGGGGAATGGACCGGTGCTGCTGCGGGTGATGGTGCCGCGCCTTGCGGGCCATTCGGGCCAGGACGCTCAGACGTACAAATCGCCGCAGGAGATCGCCGCCGAGCGCGCGCGCGACCCGTTGGCGCGACTGCGCTCGCAGCTCGTGCCGGACGCTCTTTCGGCAAGTCAGTGGAGCGATCTCGAACGTCGCGCGCGCGACGAAGTGGCGCAGGCGCTCGCTCGGGTCGAGCAGCGCGGCGCGCCGGATCCCCGGCAAGTCACGCGCTACGTTTTCTCCGAGGTGCGCGCCGACGGCTCTGTCGACGTGCAGGTGCAGGGCGGCATGCTGAGCGAGGGCGTCGAGGCGCCGGCAGGCTGCGAGACCGCTCGGCCGGAAGGCGCGCGCATCAACATGGTGAGTGCGATCCGTCGCACGCTGGAGCACGAGCTTGCAGTGAATCAGCGGGTCGTGGTGTTTGGCGAGGATGTCGGCCGCAAGGGCGGCGTGCACTCCGCGACGCTTGGTCTGCAGGAAAAGTTCGGCGAGGCGCGCGTGTTCGATACGAGCCTTTCCGAAGAGGGAATTATCGGCCGCGCCGTGGGAATGGCGTTGGCGGGCTTGATGCCTGTGCCGGAAATCCAGTTCCGCAAGTACGCCGATCCCGCCGCCGAGCAACTCAATGACTGCGGCACGATGCGATGGCGCACCGCCAACCGTTTCGCCGCGCCCATGGTGGTGCGCATGCCCGGCGGCTTCTTCAAGTGCGGCGATCCATGGCACAGCCAGAGCAACGAAGTGCAGTTCGCGCACGCGATCGGCTGGCGCGTCGCCATGCCGTCGAACGCCGAGGACGCCGTGGGTCTGCTGCGCGCCGCGCTGCGCGGCAACGATCCGACGATCTTCTTCGAACATCGCGCCATGCTGGACGCCGCCTGGGCGCGCCGACCCTATCCGGGCGACGATTTCGTCGTGCCTTTCGGCAAGGCGAAATTGATCCGTCCGGGCGCCGAGCTGACGATCGTGACCTGGGGCGCCATGGTGGAGCGCTGTGAGAGCGCAGCGGCGCAATCCGCCGTGGACGCCGCGGTGCTCGATTTGCGCACGCTGGCGCCATGGGACCGCGACGCCGTGCTGGAATCGGTGCGCAAGACGCGCCGCTGCCTGATCGTCCACGAGGACAATCTCACGGCCGGCTTCGGTGCGGAGATCGCCGCCGTGCTGGCGCGCGAGGCGTTTTTCGATCTGGATGCGCCGATCGAACGGGTGACCATGCCGGATGTGCCGAGCCCGCACAGTCCGCTGTTGCTCGATGCCGTCGTGCCCAACGTGGAGCGCATCGTGCGCGCAATCCAGTCCGTGGCGAGCGCCTGAGCAGGCTCGGATTTCCCGCCGCCCTGACGGCGCCAGTCGAAGACGCATCCGTCAGGCGTGTGGTTCGAGATCGCAGGCGCAAGGTAGATCGAAGGCTTTTCGACAAGAGGCGCTGCTGACGACCGACGAGCAGAGAAGCGATCCACATGAGCTACGTCCAGATCCGCGCGCCCGAGCAGTTCGAAGGCGTCCGTTCGCAGCTGCAGCGCTGGTTGAAGTCGATCGGCGAGAGCGTTCGGGCAGATGAGCCGCTGATTGAAGTCGAGACCGACAAGGTCACGATCGAGATTCCGGCGCCGGCGAGCGGCGTACTGCGCCAAGTGGTCAAGCAGGCGCAGGAGGAGATCGCACCGGGCGAAGTGCTCGGCGCGATCGAAACGGACGTTGCAGGCGTGGACGCGGCGTCCGAGCCCGGAGCCCAAGCGGTGCAGCCTGCGAGCGCCGCCGAGCAGCAGCAGTCGGTCGTTGGCGGCGAACTTCGCGCAGCCGCATACTCAGCGCATGCAGCGGCCATGTCCGGGCGGATCAGTCCGGCGGTGCGGCGTCTGCTCGAAGAGCACGGGCTGAAGCCCGAGTCATTGAAAGGAAGCGGCGAGGGCGGGCGCATCACGGTCGCCGATGTGCTTGCGCACGTGGCCGCCGCGGGAGGAACATGGACGCGCGCGCCGTCTCCTCCGGTCCCGCCGACCCAGTCGAGCGCCGGCGTTCGCCGCGCGCCGCATTCGGCTGCTCGCAAGCGCATCGCCGAGCGCATGGTTCAGAGTCTGCTGCACACGGCGCCGCACGTCACCACGGTGTTCGAAGCGGACATGAGCGCCGTGCTCGCACATCGCGCCAGCCAGCGCGCCGAATTCGAGCAACGCGGCGCGCCGCTTACGCTGACCGCGTATTTTCTCGCAGCTTGCGTCGATGCGATTCTCGAAGCGCCGGAAGCGAACAGTCGCTGGACGGAAGACGCGCTCGAGATTTTCGAGACCGTCGACATTGGCGTGGCGACGGCGGTCGAGGGCAAGGGGTTGATAGTCCCCGTGATCCGCAACGTGCACACCATGGATCTTTTCGGCATTGCGCAGGCGCTCGATGAGCTCGTGAGGCGCGCCCGGGAGGACACGCTGACGCCCGATGATGTGCGCGGCGGCACGTTCACGATTTCCAATCACGGCGTGAGCGGCAGCCTGATTGCAGCGCCGATCGTGATCAATCAGCCGCAGTCGGCCATTCTCGGGGTGGGCAAGCTCGAAAAGCGCGCGGCGGTGGTGACGGAGAACGGCGAGGATCGCCTCGTCGTCCAGCCGCGCTGCTATGTGACGCTGACGTTCGATCATCGCGTCATGGACGGGCGTCGCGCGAACAAATTCCTCGAGGTGTTGGTGCGGCGGCTGGAGAACTGGAACGCCGGGGGGCGCGATGTACACACAGGCCCTTGATTCGGTAGGCGCCGACTGTATGCACAGCACAACGGCCGACTTGGCCGCTCTTGAGGCGCGCTTCCAGGCGAAGGTGGACGCCGACGAGCGCATCGAACCCAAGGACTGGATGCCCGACGCCTACCGCCAGACTCTGATCCGTCAGATCTCCCAGCATGCGCATTCGGAAATCGTCGGCATGCTGCCTGAAGGCAACTGGATTACGCGGGCGCCCACGCTCAAGCGCAAGGCCATACTCATCGCCAAGGTGCAGGACGAGGGCGGCCACGGCGCCTATCTCTACAGCGCCGCCGAGACGCTCGGCATATCGCGCGACCAGCTCATCGAGCAACTGCTGACCGGCGTCGCCAAGTACTCCAGCATCTTCAATTATCCGACGCCCACCTGGGCGGATGTGGGCGCGATCGGCTGGCTGGTGGACGGCGCGGCGATCATGAACCAGATCCCGCTGTGCCGCTGCTCCTACGGGCCGTACGCGCGCGCGATGGTGCGCATCTGCAAAGAGGAGAGCTTCCACCAACGCCAGGGCTACGAAATCATGCTGCAGCTCTCGCGAGGAACATTCGAGCAGAAGCGCATGGCGCAGGAGGCGCTCGACCGCTGGTGGTGGCCGTCGCTGATGATGTTCGGCCCACCGGATGCGGAATCGAAGCACACTGCGCAATCCATGCGATGGAAGATCAAACGCTTCAGCAACGACGAGCTGCGCCAGAAGTTCGTCGACTTCACGGTTCCGCAGGCGCAGTTCCTCGGCGTGACCGTGCCGGATCCCGAGCTGCGCTGGGATGAACAGACGCAGCACTATCGATACGGCGCTGTCGACTGGAGCGAATTCCATCGGGTGCTCAACGGCGACGGTCCGTGCAATCGCGAACGTCTCGCTGCACGGCGAGAGGCGCACGAGGAGGGCAGGTGGGTGCGGGAGGCGGCGGTTGCTTATGCGGAGAAGCGGTTAGCGGTTACCGGAGAAGCGGTTGGCGGTTAGCGGTTAGTTCAAAGACGCAGCGCCATGATCGAACCCTGATGGCGCAATTCCTCCGAACTAACCGCTAACCGCTAACCGCCTCAAGAGGCGTCACCAATGAGCCACAACCACGAATGGCCCTTGTATGAGATCTTCATCCGCGCCCGCGGCGGACTGGATCACAAGCACGTGGGCAGCATCCACGCCGTGGATGCGGGCATGGCGCTCGAGCATGCGCGCGACGTCTACACGCGCCGGCAGGAGGGCGTGAGCATCTGGGTGGTGAAGTCTGAGGACATCGTCGCTTCGGATCCCGCGGACGCCGATCCGTTCTTCGAACCGGCGCGCGACAAGATCTATCGGCATCCCACGTTCTACGACATCCCCGAGGAGGTGAAGACGCTGTGAGCACTGCGAGGCTCGGGCTGGACGCGCCGGCGCAGGCGCACTGCAAGTACGTGCTGCGACTCGCGGATGCGAATCTCATCCTGGCGCAGCGTCTCGGCGAGTGGGTCGGGCGCGCTCCGGCGCTCGAGGAGGATCTCGGCCTGGCGAACATCGCACTCGACCTGCTGGGCCAGGCGCGGCTCCTCCTTGCATACGCCGGCGAGCTCGAAGGCGCCGGACGTGACGAGGATGCGCTCGCATTCCTGCGGGAGCATCGTGACTTTCTCAACCCCACGCTCGTAGAGCAGCCGAACGGCGATTTCGGCCGGACCATCGTACGACAGTTCCTGGTCGATGCGTGGCGGCTCGAGCTGTACGAGCGGCTGATGAAGTCGAGCGACGAGCGGCTCGCTGCAATCGCCGCGAAGGCCGTGAAGGAGACGCGTTACCACCTGCGCTACAGCTCCAACTGGCTCATTCGCCTTGGCGACGGCACGCAGGAGAGCCATGAGCGTGTGCAGACGTCGTTGAACATTCTCTGGCCGTATACGGCGGAGCTGTTCGCTGCGGACGAGCTCGACTCCCAGATGACAAGTCTGGGCGTCGCGCCGGATCTGGAAGACGTGCGCCAGGCTTGGAGCGCTGCTGTGGACGATGTGCTGCGGGAAGCCACCCTGATGCGGCCTGCCGACCGGCCGTACAAGTGGTTCGGCAAACGCGGCGAGCACAGCGAGCACTTGGGCCGCCTGCTGGCGGAGATGCAGTACATGCAGCGCACCTACCCGGGCGCGCAGTGGTGAGAACGCATCGAATCATGACAATGCAGACGCAAGCCGAAGCACGCATCTGGGAGGCGCTGCGTGAAGTGCCGGACCCGGAGATCCCGGTGCTGAGCGTGGTCGATCTCGGCATCGTGCGTCATGCCAGCATGGACGGCGACGGCGCGGTGCGCATCGGTGTGTCGCCGACGTATTCGGGTTGTCCGGCGACCGAAGTCATTCGCGCCAGCGTCGGACAGGCGCTGCGCGAGGCGGGCTTCGAGCGCGTGGAAGTGAGCGACGTGCTATCTCCGCCGTGGACCAGCGATTGGATCACCGAGGAAGGCCGCCGCAAGCTCCGCGAGTACGGCATCGCGCCGCCGGCGCAGTCGGTCTCGAGTCCCAAACGGCTGCTGCGGTCGGAGCTGAGCATCGCCTGTCCGCGCTGCGGGTCGCGCGAGACGACGCGCGTCAGCGAATTCGGCTCCACGCCCTGCAAGGCTCTGTACCGATGCACGAGCTGTCTCGAACCTTTTGACCATTTCAAGTGCCACTGAGACATGCTCAAGTTTCATCCGCTCAAGGTGAAGGCGTGCAGCGAAGTCGCTGAAGACGCCGTGTGCATCGCGTTCGAGCTGCCGGAGGCGTTGCGGGAGGCGTACCGCTTCGAGGCGGGCCAGCACGTAGTGCTGCGCCTGCCTCTCGAATCCGGCGAGGACGTGCGTCGCACGTACTCCATCGTGTGTCCGGCCGGCAGTGAGGAGCTGCGTATCGGCGTGCGCGTGCAGAAGGGCGGCCGGGCGTCGGGCTGGCTAGGCAAAGAGCTCACGCCTGGCGCGACGCTGGAAGTGCTTACGCCGAACGGCAGTTTTCATACCAGAATCGAGCCGGAGCGCGCCAAGCGCTACGCGGCGTTCGCGGCCGGCAGCGGCATTACGCCCGTGCTGTCGATCGCCGCGACAGTGCTAAGCCGCGAGCCGCACAGCCGCTTCACGCTGTTCTACGGAAACCGCACCACGGCGAGCGCGATGTTCATCGAGGAATTGCTCGCGCTGAAAAATCGGCATCTGACGCGCTTCAGCGTGCATTTCGTGATGAGCCGCGAGCCGCAGGAGTTCGAGCTGCTTAACGGCCGCCTGGATGCGGTGTAAGTGCGCGAGCTGGCCCG
>Ga0079224_100002430_pt1 | contig 22596 bp, 20 predicted proteins | sample Stecom2015_FD_80414 | JGI IMG/M metagenome (GOLD analysis project Ga0079224, IMG submission 80414) | Agricultural soil microbial communities from Utah to study Nitrogen management - Steer compost 2015 | ecosystem: Environmental > Terrestrial > Soil > Agricultural land | place: USA: Utah...
CAAGAACCAAGAATCTTTACTCTTTCTTCTTTCCTCTTTCTTCTTTACCCCCTATAAATTCCAACACCAACTTTTCTGCCTCTTCACAAGCTACTTCCAGATCAAAATTGTTCAGCACAACATCAAACTTATCAGCATAGCTCAATTCGTGTTCCGCCTTTGCAAATCGTTCTTGTAGTTTCTCTTCTGAGTCGGTACCCCTTCCACGAAGTCTTTCTTTCAAAACTTCCAAGGATGGTGGGTTGACAAAGATGGCCAACGCTTCTTCCGGAAATTTAGATTTTAAACGCAATCCCCCCACAACATCAATATCAAAAATCACGTGTTTGCCCTTTGCCCAGATACGCTCTACTTCTTTCCGAAGCGTTCCGTAGAAAGTGCCGGAATAGACTTCCTCAAACTCTATAAATTCCTGTTTTGCAATCTTATGTAGGAAATCTTCTTTGCTAATGAAATAATAATCTTTCCCATCCACTTCTCCCGTACGAGGTTCACGCGTACTGGCAGATATGGAAAATTCTATTTTGTCGCTGTGGTCAGCCAACAATCTTTTTACGATAGTGGTCTTCCCTGCACCTGAGGGCGCTGAAAATATAATTAATTTGCCGCTCATCTCTTTTATAATACGTTAAGCAATTGTTCTTTAATTTTTTCCAGCTCCTCTTTCATACGGACGACGATTTGCTGTATGTTCGCATTGTTTGCTTTGGAGCCTAAGGTGTTGATTTCCCGGCCCATTTCCTGCGAAATGAAGCCCAGTTTCTTCCCATTGGAATCGGAAGCATTCAAGGCCTGTATAAAATAATTGCAGTGACTGCGCAAACGAACCTTTTCTTCGGTGATGTCCAATTTATCCACGTAGAAAATAATTTCCTGTTCAAAACGGTTCATGTCTACATTTTCCTTTCCTACGGCTTCGTCCAAGTACTGGTGCAGACGTTCGCGTATCAGTGGAATACGGTTACCTTCTACCGCTTCTACCTGCGTAAGATAATCCAAAATCAATCCGACACGGCTTTCCAAATCGTTTTTCAAAATAAGTCCTTCATCCTGACGAAAGACATTGAACTGTTCAATCGCTTGGTAAAAAGCGGCCATAAGCACCTTTACCTCTTCTTCGTCAATAGCCTCTTCATTGGAAGAAACAACTTCCGGCATATTCAGCGCCATTTCAAACAAAGCCGTTTGGTCAGCGTTTAATTGCTCGGCTACTTCCTGCAGTTGGGTATAGTATTTTTTCAAAAGCTCGCTATTGATGGTAGAAGCCTTTGCTGTTTGGTGCATATATTCTACGGTGACGGTTAGGTTTACCTTCCCGCGCTCGATAAGCTTGCTCGATTCTGAACGCAATGCAAACTCACGGTCAGAAATCACCTTTGGTAACCTTAGGTTTAACTCGAGAAACTTAGAATTTAAAGATTTGAGTTCGACGGTATATTTCACCTTCCCATTGTCTTGGGAACCAATACCATACCCTGTCATTGATTTTATCATATGCAAAGGTATGAAAATAAGGTAAAAATCTACCAATCGTGCTTGGCAATGATAACACAAAGGTAGGTTTTGTAGGTCGCCCCTTGTGGAATTCGGGCGAACCCTATACCGATATCGTATAATGAACCATTCCATTGATCCATACCCAAGACATGTTTTCGATGACCAAATCCCGGAGAATTCTTCCCAATGATAAAAGCCTTTATACCATCTACGGCTGTACGGTGGTTTGCCGCAATGGATTCAAAATTATTTGCAGACAGTTTCTTCAACCATTCAGCATTTAGTGAATAACCCGCTTTATCAATATAATAGTTAGGTCCGATTCCCTCTGGGGTAGTATGGGAAAAATAATTGCGATTTGCCATATCATAAGCCCGAAATTCTGCGGCTTTTGCTAAAGTCTCATTCCAGTGCAATTGTACCTTGGAGACTTTGCTTTCATCAAAACGCACACCCAGATCTTTCATCATTTTCTTGGGATTCTGCCTGAATTCCTGTAAATACAGATAAGCCGCAAAGGCTTCTTCCTTGTCTAATGAAATCTGCTTCTTTTGTGCTTGAACTGAGCTATGAAATAAAATAAATGCAGATAAAAAATACAGTATACGCATATATGTGTGCTATTTCAACAATAGACTATGGAGAAATGCGAATGTTTAATAGCGCATAAAAAAGGGGTCTAAAAAGGTTCACAAACCGCAAAAACGCGTCATTGCGAGAAGCGCAGCGACGAAGCAATCTACGTTTTTGACATCATTCCCGCCTCAGGCGGGACTTCGTTGCCTCGCAATGACGATGATGTTTAGCTTTTAGACATCCTTTTTCTTATTCATTTTTTCTTTGACGACTTCAAATATAATCGGTAGGATAGAAATAAAAATAATCAAGAGCACAACCTTGGAGAAATTGTCTCGGATTATGGGTATATTTCCAAGAAAATACCCGGCAAAGGTAATCCCCACAACCCACAACACAGCACCAACAACATTATACGTTAAAAAGGTCCCGTAATGCATTCTGCCTATTCCACCTACGAAAGGAGCTAGGGTACGTACAATAGGAACAAACCGCGCAATAACAATTGTTTTACTGCCATACTTGGCATAGAATGCATGTGTTTTCTCTATTTGTTCCTCTCTGACCATTTGCTTACCAAAAATTTTGAACTTGGTAATCCCCATCCCGAACCGCTTTCCGATGGAATAATTGAGTGAGTCCCCTGTAATCGCAGCGATTAGGAGCAAAAGCACCATTACCCAAACATTCAGGTCATTGGGCTGGGCAGCCAACATCCCTGCTGCAAACAAAAGCGAATCCCCCGGTAAAAAAGGCATAACCACGACTCCTGTTTCAATAAAGATGATGAGAAACAGGATAAGGTAAGTCCACATTTGGTATTCATTGACAATTTCAACCAGATGCTTGTCTATGTGCAAAACAAAATCTATAACAGAATATATCAGTTCCAAACCGCGCTGTGTATTAGATATTGTTCAACATAACAGGCATAACCAGCATCAAGATATCTTCATTATCTTCCTTCACGGCAGGGATCAATAAACCTGCCCTATTTGGTGAGCTCATTTCTATGACCACTTCTGCAGAACTCAGGTTATTCAACATTTCCACTAAAAATTTAGCGTTAAAACCTATTTCCATATCCTGACCTTCGAATTGACAACTTAGGCGTTCATGCGCTTCGTTCGAGAAATCCAAATCTTCTGCAGAAATATGCAATTCACTACCCGAGATCTTTAGACGAACCTGATGCGTAGTTTTATTGGCAAAGATAACCACACGGCGAAGTGTATTCAAAAACAATAGACGATCTACCGTTAATTTATTCGGATTAACCTGAGGTATAACCGCTTCGTAGTCTGGATAACGTTCATCAATAAGGCGACAAATAAGGTGGATATTGCCAAACTGGAAGAAGGCGTTTGTGTTGTTGTATTCAATCGAAACCTGCGTATCGTCTGACGGAAGTGAAGACTTAAGCAAGGTCAGCGCTTTCTTTGGAAGAATAAAAGACGTCGGTTTTTCTGTAGATACATCTGTACGGCGATAGCGAACCAATTTATGTGCATCAGTCGCTACAAAAGTTGCCGACTGCTCCGCCAACTGGACCAGCACACCAGACATCGCAGGCCGCAATTCATCATTGCTCACCGCAAAAATAGTTTTATTGATAGCTTCAGAAAGCACTGAGGCTGCCATATTTACTGTAGAGACATTATCCACAACAGGGATTTTAGGAAAATCATCTGCATTCTCTCCGCTCAATTTATATTTACCATCTCCAGCACTAATCTCTATAGCCAACGTATTTGTATCTACAGAAAAGGCAACCGGTTGGTCTGGAAGGGTTTTTAATGTTTCAATCAAAATCTTCGATGGCATTGCAACTCTTCCTTCTTCCTTCGCTTCAATCTGTAAGGATGTAACCATACTCGTTTGTAAATCCGTAGCCGATATGGTCAAGATGTTGTCTTTGATTTCGAATAAGAAATTTTCCAAAATTGGAAGTACAGTGCTGCTACTCGATGCACCGCTTATGGACTGCAATTGCTTTAATAAAATTGATGTGGATACAATAAATCTCATTACCTGAATTTTATAGATTTTTATATGCAATATTACATAAAAGAATCTACATTTTTATAATATTTTTGAGCTATAGGCAATATGCTTTAAGCTTACGGCTTACAGTATATTGCCTACTGCATAATCACTAAATTTAGTACATTTGTATAATTACGATATGCAGTTTAAGGAGATTATAGGTCATCACGATATTAAGGAGCATCTGCTTCAAACCGTAAAGGACAACCGGGTAAGCCATGCCCAGCTTTTTTTGGGTCCAGAAGGTTCAGGAAGCTTGGCTTTAGCAGTGGCTTATGCACAGTATATCAATTGCGAGAACAAACAGCTCAATGATAGCTGTGGCACATGTAGTTCATGCCGAAAATACCAGAAATTGATCCATCCGGATTTGCACTTTTCCTATCCCTTTTTTGCTAATGGAGAAAAGGATGTAGCGACAAGCTATCTCGAAGAATGGCGAAAAGCATTTCTGGAGAATCCATATATGGGTCTTGACCATTGGCGTCATCAATTGGATGCAGGCAACAAACAAGCGAATATCAATATAGCAGAGGCTCACGATATCATAAAGAAACTGAGTCTTAAAGCATTCGAGGCGGAATATAAGGTCTTGATCATGTGGCTTCCAGAATATCTGAACACGCAAGGGAATGCGTTGCTGAAACTTATAGAAGAACCACCGGCAAAAACCTTATTTCTTTTGGTAGCAGAAAATCAAGATAAGATTCTGAACACGATTATTTCCAGAACACAATTGGTCAAGATTTTTAAATTGCCTCATCACGATGTTGCCCAGTATCTCATACAGGAAAAGTCTATTCCCACAGAAAGAGCCAATGAAATTGCTTTTATAGCAGATGGTAATATACAAACGGCACTTAATCTCATAGCGGAAGAATCCAACGAATATTTTAACTTATTAATCAGTTGGCTCCGCTTCATTGTGACGGACTCTGGATTGAATTTTATCCGTGTCTGCGAAGAGGACTTTCCAAAATTAGGACGTGAAAATCAGAAAAATTTCCTATTTTATGCCGTTAATATGTTGCGTCAGATCGTGCTAATGCAACAAGGTTTACAGAATTTAGTGCTCTTACAGGGGCAAGAGTTGGATTTTGTGAAGAAATTCAGCGAAATTTTCCAATTGGAACAATTGGAGGTTGCAATAGAGTTATTGGAGAAAACGCATTATAAAGTAGAACGAAATGCAAATCCCAAAATATTATTTTTAGACTTATCTTTGCAATTGGTTTTACTATTTAAATATCAAACGTTCCCTCAAGGGGCTCAATATATATAAAAGAAAGAATATGGGATGTGGCAGTTGCTCATCCGGAGGTGGTTGTGGTAGCAATACCGTAGGAACAACACCTGCAGGTTGCCAGAATAATGGCTCTTGCATGACCAGCGGATGTAATAAATTAGATGTATACGATTGGCTGTCCGACATGGATTTGCCTTCAAACTATAAACCGTTCAACATTGTAGAAGTCCGTTTTAAGGGCTCTAGAAAGGATTTTTTCGTCAATACGGATAATCTTTATTTGGAAATGGGAGAAATGGTAGCTGTTGAACCTTCAACAGGAGGTTACGATATCGGTCACGTGTCATTGACAGGGGAACTGGTACGCCTACAGCTAAAGAAAAACAATGTTGACCCCGAAACCGTCGGTAAAAAGATCTATCGGAAAGCTACAGAAGCAGACGTTGCCAAATACCAAGCGTCTAAAGATCTGGAATGGGAAACCATGCACCGCGCACGCAAATTGGCGCTGGACTTGGGACTCTCCATGAAAATTTCCGATGTGGATTATCAAGGTGATAAAACCAAGGCGACATTCTACTATACCGCCGATGGCCGTGTGGATTTTCGCGAATTAATCAAGCGTATGGCAGAGTCTTTTCGCATTCGTATCGAGATGCGACAGATTGGTATGCGTCAGGAAGCAAGCCGATTGGGAGGCATTGGCTCCTGTGGTCGGGAGCTGTGCTGTTCGACATGGTTAACAGACTTCAAAACGGTGTCCACTTCCGCAGCCCGTTACCAAAACCTGTCTTTGAACACCTTGAAACTTGCCGGGCAATGCGGTAAACTTAAATGTTGTCTTAACTATGAACTAGATAGCTATATGGATGCCCTAAAGGACATCCCGAACAATGTTGACCGCATCGAGACCACAGGAGGTATGGCTTATTTACAGAAGACCGATATCTTTAAGAAAACCATGTGGTATTCGTATCCTGGTGCAGAAAGTTGGATTCCTTTGCACGTAAGCAAAGTGAAGGAATTTGCTGAAATGAACAAAAACGGCCAGAAACCAAGCGAGTTGGTTGCCCCTCAGGATCCAAAAGATGAAGTGACAAAACCTGTATCTTATGACTACGAAAATGTAGTTGGCCAGGATTCTTTGACTCGCCTTGATGATAAAAACAGGAAGAAAAAACGCAAAAAATCCAAGCCTAAGAAGGATCAGCAAACGACAACGGATACTAAATCGGCTAATGCTGGTCCGAAAAAACAACAGCAAGACAAACAAGCTCAAGCTAAAAAAGAAGTAGTGAACAATAACGATACAACCGACAGGCCCAATGAGGAAAATGGGAACAACAAACCGAAGAGAAGGTTCAATCGTAACAACAGGAATAGAAATAGAAACAATTCTTCGGATAATAACAACAAAGGAACCTTATAAGGCGCTTCCTTTCAAAAATTACTATACGTTTACAGGCTCAGTATAGTAATTTTTGGAAGTGAATGCTTTGTAAATGTTTTTTCACCGTAGCAATATGAAAACCATAGGATACAACTTCTTGGTCATCATTTTTCTTATGCTCACTTCCTGCGGGGATCAAGCGTTTTATGAAAAAAATGAACCTATCAAAAATCGTAGCTGGGCCTATAATGAAATTCCGCAGTTCGAGGTGCATATTACGGACAAGAACATTAAATACGATGTTTTTGTCAACTTGCGCCATACAACCCATTATGGATTTTCGAACCTTTTTGTATTGGTCCATGAAAAAGGTCCACAGTTACGGGACACCGCATTTCGCCATGAGCTGAAATTGGCGGAACTGGACGGACGTTGGACAGGAAAGGGGGCGGGAAGTCTATTCCAAAATCAACTTTTGATAAAAGAAAATTTTACTTTTCCAGATACAGGAGTCTATCACTTTGCCATTGAGCAAAACATGCGTGAAAACCCATTAAAAGAAATTTCAGATGTGGGTCTTAAAATTGTTCAAAAGTAAATGATGCGCATTATCAGATGGATATTGCTCCCTTTTTCTCTTCTATATGCACTAATAGTATGGTTGCGTAATCGATTTTATGATATAGGTATCTTAAAAAGCCAATCTTTTCCCCTGCCTATCGTGGTCATTGGCAATTTAGCTGTAGGTGGTACAGGTAAAAGTCCCATGACCGAACATATACTACGCTTGATTTCTCCTTTGAGGAATATAGCTGTGCTGAGCAGAGGCTACGGTCGAAAAACAAAGGGCTTTCGCAAAGTGGAGGTTTCTTCCACAGCTGGAGAGGTCGGCGATGAACCTTTACAGATCAAACGCAAATTTCCTCAGAATACCGTGGTTGTCTGTGAAGACCGTTGTACAGGTATTGAAAAAATACGTCGCAAACATGAGGGTATTCTGTTAGACGATGCTTTTCAACATCGTAAGTTACGTCCCAGTTTTTCCATATTGCTGTTTGATTTTGCCTCACTTCAACACGTTATTCTACCTCTGCCTACAGGAAACTTTAGGGATTGCCTACACGAGAGTAAACGTGCAGATCTAGTCGTTATCACCAAGTGTCCCAACAAAGTTGATGGTGACACCCGATTTCAACTGCAGGCAAAGCTCCATAAGTACACGCAAGCTCCCATTTTCTTCTCGACCATTGCTTATGAAAACCCTATAAACTATCGGGGGGAGCAACTACATTTGCATGAGTTGCAACAGAAAGGTATCCTGCTTATAACGGGTATAGCCAACCCTTTGCCCCTCCTTTCCCATATAGAGCCTATGGCTTCATCCCTTAAACATATAGCTTATCCGGACCATCACGCTTTTTCAGCTTCGGATATAGAAAAGATAAAGCATAGTTACGATATTATACCATCAGATAATAAGCTCATACTTACTACAGAGAAGGACTTTCAGCGCCTACCGGAAGAACTGAAGATACAATACCCCATTTTCTATGTACCTATACATCAGTCTTTTTTGTTTAATCAGGATTCCGAATTCGAAAATATGGTGAAAAGGGCTTTTTCTTGTTAAGGAATGTTAAATTGTAACATAAGTGATACAGTGTAAATACTAAACACTCTCTCTTTGCTGTTATTATAAGTAAAAAAGGAATAATAGTATTTAGTATAAACATTTAAAATTCAACGTCATGAAAAAATTATTTTTAACAGGTATCAGTTTATTATTTGCGTTAACATTGACATTTGCCCAAGAGGGTAATCCTGAAGAGAAAGCAAAACAAGTAGTCACTGAGTTAACTGAAAAGTTGACATTAACAGAGGACCAACAAAAATCAATATACGATATCGTATTGGACAATGCTAAGCAAAAAGAAGCTTTAAAAGCGGATACCACCTTATCCCCAGAAGCGTTATCTGAAGCCGTCAGCAGATTAAAAGAAACTAAAAAAGCGCAGATAACTGAAAAACTGTCGGACGAACAAAAAGCACTCTATGCGCAAATAATCGCTGACAAGAAGAAGTAGGTATTTCAAAAGAATAAATCTCTAACATCAACATGTCCTAATTCGTTAGGATAATTTAGCAAGGCAAGGGTTCTCTTATAGAGAACCCTTGCTTTATATTCTATATAAGAAGAGTAGTTTTTGTCAAAAATTGTAGACGCTTGGTATTAACGAGTTAAAACACCTTCATTTTGCACATATACAACAAGTCTTTGCATATATACAGAGAGCTATCCTCCATTGTCTGAATCGTTTTGAGCATGTTCAGCGTGGCTTTGCACATATACAAAATGCTGGAGTACCTTGACTATACCACGTTGCACAGGTACACCACAACGCTGACAGTACTCAACATCGCTTTGCACTTATACAAAGCCACGTAAGGATAGATCTGCGGTAAGAAGTATATGTGCTCAACCATTTTGTAACAAGACGGAATGAACCTGTAACACTTCAGCACAGTTCTCTTCATTTGCGATTGCTCGTTGTATATGCTCAGAACCCCGTTGTAAATATGCTCATCTATAGAGAGAACAGGGCAAAAGCTATCCACGGTTTCTGTAAATCCTACATTCTTAATCTCGTTCATAAAAAAGGCGGATTCCAAATGGAATCCGCCTTTTTAACACTCAAAAATCAAAATAGATTCTTTACGAGGATTTCAGTTTTTTCTGAATGTCCTGTACATAAGTCTTAAATTTCTTATCAGTTTCGATTAGATCCTCAACTGTCTGACACGCATAAATCACGGTAGAATGGTCACGTCCTCCAAAGAAGTTACCGATAGACTTCAGTGAAGATTTTGTGTGGTTCTTAGCCAGGTACATAGAGATTTGACGAGCCTGTACAATCTCACGTTTACGTACTTTGGATTTCACCATTTCCACTGGGACTTCAAAATACTCACAAACTAACTTTTGAATATATTCCATGGAAATTTCTTTGTGTGTATTCTTCACAAAGTTCTTTAACATGGATTTTGCCAAATTGAGATCGATTTCTTTTTTGTTCAATGTAGATTGCGCAAGTAAGGAAACCATAGCCCCTTCTAGCTCTCTTACACTATTATCAATCTGTGTGGCTACAAATTCCACCACATTTTCCGGTAATTCAATACCGTCGGAGTACATTTTTTTCTTCAAGATTGCCATCCGAGTTTCCAAATCCGGAACTTGTATATCTGCAGATAATCCCCATTTGAAACGACTTAACAAGCGTTCTTCCAGGCCAGATAAATCCTTAGGAGCTTTGTCCGAAGTCAAGATAATCTGCTTGCCCGACTGGTGTAGATGGTTGAAAATATGGAAAAAAATATCCTGTGTTTTCTCCTTGCCGGCGAAGTTATGCACATCATCCATGATGATGACATCCATCGCTTGATAGAAGTTTACAAAATCGTTGATGGTATTATTCTTCAAGGAGTCCACAAACTGCTGACAGAATTTTTCACAAGAAACATAGATAACCAACTTATCCGGTAGATTCTTTTTGATCTCATTACCAATCGCCTGGGCCAAGTGAGTTTTTCCCAAACCCACATCGCCATAAATCATCAATGGATTAAATGATGTTCCTCCGGGCTTGTTTGCCACAGCAAAACCTGCGGAACGAGCTAATCGATTACATTCACCTTCTATAAAGTTATCAAAAGTGTAATGCGAATTTAACTGCGGATCTACCTGTAGTTTTTTCAATCCTGGAATCACAAATGGATTCTTTATATTTTTATTCAAAGCTACAGGAACAGGGATAGATTGTTTTTTACCTTCCGCACCATTTCCGTTGGAAGGGATATTGGTGGTATAAGGTGTATTGGCCGAAGATTTATCCACAATGATATTGTACTCCAAACGACCTTGCTCTCCTAAGAACTTTTTGATGGTCTTACGTAGGATACCTACATAGTGTTCTTCAAGCCACTCATAAAAAAATACGGATGGCACTTGAATAGTCAAAACGTTCCCATTCAAACCTACTGCTTTTACAGGTTCAAACCAGGTCTTGAAACTTTGCGCAGGTATATTGTCCTTGATGATCTGAAGACAGCTATTCCAAACACTTGTACACGTTTTTTCCATTCTTAAATTGTTAATAACTTGAAAACCAATAATTGACACAAAAAGTGTTTATAACTTTCTGTTAAGACGAAGATGACAAAAAAAAACGAGCTAAAAAACTAAATTGTCAAAAAAAACATAAATAGCTTATTATTAGATTTTTATATTGATTTTTGCGCGTTTTGTCTGCTAAAAAAATAACTTAAAATATTTTTTCAACACCGCCATTTCTTCGCTTTCCTCTATTGTACTTTTAACCAAAAACAGCATCTATTTCTTCTAAATGTGGAAAACTATTGTGCTGTTTCTATGGGTTAAATATAAGGAATAAAAAAAGACAAAAAAAGCGAGATTTAATAAAATCCCGCTTCTTAAATTTTCTATATCAAGCGATTAGGAAACCATTGAATCTGTCTTTATTCCAGATGTTAGCTTTTTGACTTCACTGGCAATGGATTCGGCATCATATCCACAGATTTTCCATAACTCTGCCTGCTCACCATGTTCAACAATTTCATCTGGAATTCCTAAACGGACAACTTGTGCTTTGTAACAATGATCCGCCATAAATTCCAATACCGCAGCACCTACTCCTCCCATAAGGCTTCCATCTTCTACGGTAATTATCTTATTAAACTTCTTGAATACCTCATGTAGCAACTGTTCATCCAAAGGTTTGGCAAAACGTAAATCGTAATGAGCAGGGTGAATTCCTTCTTCGCTCAAGTACTGCACCGCTTTAACCACTTCATTGCCAATGGCTCCAAAACTGAGGATGGCCACCTCTTCTCCATCTTGCAATTTACGTCCTTTCCCTATTTCAATCTTTGCAAATGGACGTTTCCAATCGACCATCACTCCATTTCCCCTTGGATAACGGATAACAAAAGGTCCTTGATCTGGTAACTGAGCTGTGTACATCAGATTCCTTAGCTCCTCCTCATTCATCGGAGCTGACACAACTAGATTCGGAACACAACGCATATAAGCAATATCATACGCCCCATGATGCGTTGGGCCATCAGCCCCAACAACACCGGCCCTATCCAAGCAAAACACGACATTTAGCTTCTGTAAAGCCACATCGTGGATAACCTGATCATAGGCCCTTTGCATAAAAGAAGAGTAAATATTACAGAAAGGTACCAACCCCTGTGTAGCCAAACCCGCGCTAAAAGTCACAGCATGTTGCTCGGCAATACCTACATCAAACGCTCGATGTGGCATTACTTTCATCATGATATTCATGGAAGAACCGGAAGGCATAGCAGGTGTAATGCCCATAATTTTATCATTGACTTCTGCCAATTCCACGAGGGTATGTCCAAAAACATCTTGGTATTTCGGTGGTTTTGGCTTGTCCGATACACTTTTTTTGATTTCACCGGTGATTTTATCAAACAAACCGGGAGCATGCCATGTCGTCTGATCCTTTTCTGCCAAGGCATATCCCTTGCCTTTCACCGTAACGGCATGCAGAAGCTTTGGCCCTGGTATATGTTTTAAATCTTCTATTGTTTTAGCCAATTTATTGACATCATGTCCGTCAACAGGGCCAAAATAACGAAAGTTAAGTGATTCGAATAAATTGGCGTTTTTTAACAACGTTCCTTTTATACTTTGCTCCAATTTCTTTGCCCAACCATAAGCATCTGGGCCATTTTTAGAAATCTTCGCTAAAACAGCAATCAGCTCATCACGGAATTTATTATAACTTCTGGAGGTAGTAATACTAGTTAAGTACTCCTTCATTGCCCCAACATTTGGGTCTATGGACATACAGTTATCATTCAGTATCACCAATAGGTTGGATTTCTCAATGCCTGCATGGTTCAGTGCTTCAAAAGCCATCCCTCCGGTCAAAGCTCCATCACCTATAATGGCGACATGCTGCCTGTCTTTTTCTCCTTTATACTCAGACGCAACGGCCATTCCTAATGCTGCCGATATAGAGGTTGAAGAATGGCCTACTCCAAAGGCATCATATTCACTTTCTTCTCTTTTAGGGAATCCCGAAAGTCCTCCAAAAACACGATTGGTATGGAAAACATCTCGTCTGCCTGTTAATATCTTATGCCCATAAGCTTGATGGCCTACATCGAAAATAATCTGGTCATAGGGTGTATTCAGTACGTAATGTAACGCCACAGTAAGCTCTACGACACCTAAACTTGCCGCAAAGTGCCCTCCATTTTCCGAAACGATATCAATGATAAACTGTCTTAGTTCATGGCAAACCTCTTCCAATTGGTTAGGTTTCAACGACCTAAGATCAGACGGATAATTTATCTGTTGTAATAGCGGACCAGCCTCTACTTGCATATCTTCTTCCCTATATAAATAAGTTACAAACTTAAGAACTTATTCCCTAAACTAAGGAACAATATAATCAAATAAAAGTTTAGCAGGTTTTTCCCTGTCAATTCCTTATTTTTGAACAGGATATGCAAACAACAGGTTACGAAATAAAACTGGAGCAATTCGAAGGGCCCTTCGACCTCTTGCTTTTCTTTATTGAACGGGATGAACTGAACATCCACGATATTCCGATTTCAAAGATAACAGATGATTTTTTGGATTATATACAAAAGATGCAATCGTTGAATATAGAACTTGCCAGTGAATTTATCTTTGTAGCATCTACGCTGATGCGTATCAAAGCCAAAATGTTGCTTCCTCGTCCAGAACTCGATGACGCCGAAAACGAAATCGATCTGAAAAAAGAACTGACACAAAAACTTATCCTTTATAAACAATTTAAAGAGATTTGTGAACAGTTTCGTACATTGGAAGAGGAAAGAAACCGTTTACACGCTCGGGGCAATATAACCTTGGACAATAAGAGAGCGAGAAGTAAAGACACAACAGAAGAAGAGCTTTCTTCTTTCGACTTATATAAGCTGATGATGGTATACGAAAAATTGATGTTTAATTTCACACATCGTTTACAAGAAGTTATCCATACTGTGGTGAAGTTTCCTTACACCATTGAACAGCAGAAAAAAGCTATTACTGAACTTATCGAAATCAACCAAAAATTGGATTTTAGACAAATTGCCAAGAACTCGGAAAACAAGGTACAGTTTGTCTTCAATTTCTTAGCTATTTTGGAAATGTTGCAACAACGGTTGCTGGAAATACAAATAGGCACCGGTTATAACAGTTTTTGGATTGAGAAAAGAACGGACCTAAATTAAGGAATCTATTTATTAAACATTCTTTTCTGTACATCTCCAGAAAATTTCAATTCCTGTAAGCGCTGTAATAAAAAGGCATATCGGTTTTCATGCGGAATGTTTGGTAACTGCCGTACAGCCTTAAATCCAGAAAAAATAGCTGATGAACTCATCGCCTTAAATCGTTCCACAAATTTTTCTACTTCTATTTTATTCAAAAAGCCATCTACCAATCCATAATCCATCGCTTCTGCTGCAGAAAAATAGTCTGTATTAAGACATAATTGCAAGACCTTTTTTTCTGGCATTACTTGAAGTAAGCTAGCCACCACCTGAAAAGGAAAAATACCTAAATTCAATTCCGGTAATCTAAACTGTACATTTTCAGCACAAAAAACATATGTACATCCCGCTATCATCAAAAATGCTCCAGCAATCACATCTCCTTCCACAATTGCCACAGAAGGTTTATACAGGTTTGCGAAGACTTCACCCAAAGAGATTGGTTGATTTTCTATGTTTGGGTTTCGTATATCAAGCTCTTCATTTTCGAAGGTTTTCAAGTCCATACCTGCACAGAACACCGGTCCATCAGCTTTTAGGACAACAACCTTTACCGCATTATCCGCATTTGCCTGTTGAAAAGCATGCGCCAATTCATTGACCATAGTCGGTGTGAAAGCGTTTCTTTTCTCCGGACGCGCTAAAATGACCTCCATTTGGAAATCTATTTTGTTGACTTTGATATATTGGTATGTTATTGTCTGCATATCATTCTTTTAAACTTCCCTTATCAATTCCTGAAACCCTGTTAACAACGCTTGTATTTTCTCATCTTTTGGGTTTTTAAACTCCCTTAACAACATCTCCGTGGGTATGTTGCCCACCAAGTCATCCTGTGCGAATGGACAACCACCATAACCCATAATAGCCCCTTCAAAAATACGACATCCTGCTTCGTACGCTGCTTTTATTTTCAAAAGAGCATTTTCTTCCCTGCTGTGTAAATGAACACTGAATTCCAATGCAGGGAAAGTGTGCTTTATCAACGTGAATAACATTTTTATGCTCTCAGGGTAGGCTTCAGATGTAGTATCAGCAATGGAAAACCTTGTAACCCCCAATTGGGAAAGCTTTTCAATCCATTCCAAGACCAAATCCGTGCTCCAAGCATCTTTATAAGGATTGCCAAAAGCCATGGATATATAGACTATTAATTCTTGCTTACCCTTCCTCATTATATTCCGAATACCTTCTACGCGTTGAAATGATTGTGCTATTGTAGAATTTGCATTGCGCTGTTGGAAAGTTTCGGATATGGAAAACGGATAACCCAAAAAATCAATTTTATCAAGCTGTTGTGCAATTTCCGCTCCTTTTTCATTAGCAATAATTGCTAAAAGCTTGGTATTTCCTTTTTTTTCTATCCCTTCCAGAACCCGTGCAGTATCCGCCATCTGTGGTACCGCCTTTGGTGAAACAAAACTTCCGAAATCAATACAATCAAATAGATGGCTATCCATCAATAAATTGATATACGCTATCTTTTTCTCCGTTGATATAATGTGTTTAATCCCTTGAATAGCATCCCGAGGGCACTCTATTAGTTGTATCGCTTGTTTATCAGACATTTTTCTATTGTTCTCTTCTTACATATACAAATTGTGTTACCACATCGAAATATCTTTTTCGCACAGAACTTTTTTCTAACCACATAGGGACATAGCCTTTTTCTATTACCCAAAAATTTTCACAGATGCCAAAGGCATTGTCATAGCTTGTCCTTTATTTGATCTATGTTTCTATGTCGTTCAATTTATATATCTCGTTTAATTTCTCTTGCAATAACCATTTTTTGGATAGCACTTGTTCCTTCTCCTATAGTACACAGCTTGGCATCCCTAAAGTATTTTTCTGCTGGATAGTCTTTCGTAAATCCATATCCCCCGTGTACCTGCACACTGTGATTGGACACCTCCACCGCTATTTCCGAAGCATAATATTTGGCCATTGCACTTTCTTTCGTTACTTTCTGACCCGTATCTTTTAAGTGACCTGCCCGACGTATCAAGAGCTCAGAAGCATCTATTTTGGTAGCCATATCCGCAATGGTAAAACCGACATCCTGAAAATCAAAAATCTTCTGCTGGAACTGTTCGCGTTCATTAGCATAGCGTAGTGCACATTCGTAAGCTCCGCGAGCAATGCCTAAAGAAAGCGCAGCAATAGAAATCCTTCCTCCATCCAACAATTTAAGAGCCTGAACAAACCCGTCTCCTACTTCACCGATTACCTGACTTTTATGCACACGACAATTATCAAAAAACAAACTTGCTGTTTCTGAAGCCCGCATACCCAATTTGTCGATTTTCTTTCCCGCCGTAAAGCCAGGAGTCCCCTTCTCTATAATAAATGCCGTAACGCCGTGCTTATCTCCTTTTTCCCCTGTTCTAACCATCACAACAGCTACATCGCCACTTATAGCATGGGTAATAAACGTTTTAGAGCCATTAATAATAAAATAATCATCTTCTCGTACAGCGGTAGTCGTTAGTCCCCCTGCATCGGAGCCAGACCCTGTTTCCGTAAGTCCCCAAGCACCAATCCACTCGGCCGTAGCCAATTTAGGTAGATACTTCTCCTTTTGCTCTTCATTTGCAAAGGATAAAATATGGTTGGTACATAAAGAATTGTGAGCTGCGACAGACAAACCTATAGAACCACAGACTTTGGAAATTTCATCTAAGATAGTAATGTACTCTTGATAACCTAAACCTGCTCCGTTGTATTTTTCGGGAACCAATATACCCATAAAGCCATATTCGCCCATCTTTTTAAACAACTCGACAGGAAAATACTGTTTTTCATCCCACTCCATGACATAGGGCTTGATAAACTCTCGAGCGAACTGGCGGGCACTTTCCCTTACCAAAGCTAATTGTTCATTTTCTTGTATTTGCAGTATCATATTTTAGAAGTTTATATTCGTATTTGTTAAAAATATAAAATTTTAGACTTATTTTAAAATAATTATATTTTCATAAGTAAAAACAACCATATAATTAAAAGGTTTTAAATATAGGCTATTAACAAACATTGTCCATTTTTATTATATTTGAGGAAAACGGCTAATTTTTTATAAAATAAACCACATAGGGACATAGTTATGGTTAAAATAACATTATGGAAAATCTACTTAAGACGTTAAAAAGCAAATACGAAAAATTACTTCTTGGAGGTGGTTTAAACAAAATAGAAAAGCATAAGGAAAAAGCTAAAATGACCGCTTGGGAACGAGTCGTTTATCTATTGGATGCAGATAGCCCTTATGTGGAAATAGGATCCTTTGCCGGCGATGGCATGTACGAAGAGCATGGCGGATGCCCCAATGGAGGTGTAGTTGTTGTTATGGGCTACGTAAGAAACCGATTGTGTATCATTGTTTCCAACGATGCCACGGTTAAGGCCGGGGCTTGGTTTCCTATTACGGGCAAGAAGAACTTGCGAGCGCAGGAAATAGCAATGGAAAATCACCTTCCTATCATCTATCTTGTAGATTCTGCAGGCGTATATTTACCCATGCAGGATGAAATATTTCCCGACAAAGAGCATTTTGGCCGTATATTCCGAAACAATGCCAAGATTTCATCCATGGGTATTCCCCAGATTTCTGCCATCATGGGTTCCTGTGTCGCAGGTGGTGCTTATTTACCTATTATGTCTGACTATGCCTTAATTGTAGAAGGTACAGGTTCTGTTTTCTTAGCGGGGTCTTATCTGGTAAAATCCTCTATCGGCGAGACCATAGACAATGAAACGTTGGGAGGAGCAAGCACACATTGTGAAATATCTGGCGTCACCGACAATAAATACCCAAATGATGAAAGTTGTCTTGATGCCATCAAGAATATTGTTGACAAGTTTGGTGAAAATGATAAGAACCTTTTTTCTCGCATAACAAGCAAGCAACCCGAATACCCTGTTTCCCATATATATAAAAACCTACCGGAAGACCGCCTGAAGCCTTATAATATGGTGGAAATACTGAAAGCTATCGTCGATAAAGATTCTTTGGAAGAATACAAAAAAGAGTATGGAAAAACCTTGATTTGTGCTTTGGCGCGTATCGATGGTTGGGCGGTAGGTATTGTAGCCAATCAGCGCGAAATGGTAAAAGCCAAAAAACCAGGAAATACAACAGAAATGCAGATGGGTGGTGTCATTTATTCAGATTCTGCCGATAAAGCAGCACGTTTTATCATGAACTGTAATCAACAGAAGATACCCTTGGTATTTTTTCAAGATGTCACAGGGTTTATGGTCGGTTCGCGGTCTGAGCATGGGGGTATTATCAAGGATGGTGCAAAGATGGTCAATGCTATGGCAAACTCCGTTGTCCCTAAGTTTACCTTTATTGTAGGAAATAGTTATGGTGCTGGAAATTATGCCATGTGTGGGAAGGCTTATGACCCTCGGTTGATCTATTCCTGGCCCACAGCCCAAATGGCAGTAATGAGTGGTGCATCAGCAGGCAAAACTTTACTACAAATACAAGAGGCAGCCTTAAAATCCAAAGGAGTTTCTTTATCAGAAGAAGAAAAGAAAGATTTACTTTCCAAAATCGAACAACAATATAATAGGCAATTGAGTCCATACTATGCCGCAGCACGCTTATGGGTAGATGGTGTTATTGATCCAAAAGAAACCCGCAAGATTATTTCTATGGGTATTGAAGCCGCTAACCAAAATCCGGAAAGTCCGAAATATAACGTCGGTGTGATACAGGTGTAAAAGCCTCGTTAAAAACAGCGCGAGGATGGAACATCGATCCATTCTTAAAATAAAACCTATAAGGCTTGTATATAAGCTTGGCACAAATAATCCAATAAATATTATAGATTTTCAGAAAAAAAATCTATAATATTTATTATTACTCCTCTATTACTACTTAACGCCCGGTAATGGTGTAGCGGATGATAAGGCGACTTATATTTATGTGCCGGATATTATAAAATATTACCTTAACGAGGAACCTATCTTGAAAAATGTTCCAACCTATCATCTGGCAGACGAAGAGCAACGAGAATACGTTTTCAAGAACATGGAAAAAATGGTCATAAAAAAGACCAACGAATCTGGGGGGTATGGGATGATTATTGGAAATTGTGCCAGCGAAGCGGAGTTGGAGGATTATAAACAAGCTGTTCTACAGAATCCTCGACAGTTTATCGCGCAGCCAATAGTCAGCCTTTCGACAGTGCCCTGTTATATCAATGAGCGTTTGCAGCCTCGCAGGGTAGATTTACGTCCTTTTGCTTTATATGGCCCATCGGGAATTGACATTGTGCCTGGCGGATTAACCCGGGTAGCGTTGAAGGAAGGTTCGTTAGTCGTCAATTCTTCCCAAGGAGGAGGAAGTAAAGACACTTGGGTACTCAGTGCTTAAATCCAATTATTAAAAAATAAATTATCGTATGTTAAGTAGAGTAGCCGATTCATTATATTGGATGTCCAGATATATGGAGCGTTCGGATGGTATTTTACGAATGCTAAAAACAAATTATGCTTATTCGCAGGATGATGGTACGGATTTCAGCTGGAGAGCAGTATTAACTATCCTCAGCGAAAGTTCTGAAGAACAAATCAACCGCATCTCGCAAAATAACCGTGAGGTACTGAAATATCTGATCACAGATAAAAGTAACCGAAATTCAGTCATCAATATTGTCTCGAACGCGCGGGAAAATGCCCGTGCTGTCCAGGATAACGTGACAAAAGAACTTTGGCAGTGCCTAAATGATTATTATCACCTGATCCGTAGCAATGATCTCGAAAATGCCATTCAATATGACGACCCTATTTCCGTCATAGATGAGTTGATAAAACGAGGATTATACTATTATGGAACTACGGAAATCACTTTAGCCCGTGATGGAGGATATTATTTTATCAATCTTGAAGAACGAAGAAAATCTACACCTTATGAAGTAGCGCAATACTTTTGTCATTATGTATTCGAGAATTTCAAGTATATAAAAGGCATTACGAGTGTAGAAACTACCGTAGATGAAATCTGGAAACTCAAATCTGGGGTTTGTCAAGATTTTGCCCATATTTTATTGGTCATGCTAAGGCGGGTGGGTATTCCGGCAAGGTATGTCAGCGGTTATATATGCCCTAATCAAAATGGTATGCGTGGAGAAGGAGCTACCCATGCATGGGTAGAAACTTTTATACCGGACTATGGCTGGTTAGGATTAGATCCCACGAATAATTGTATTGTCCAAAGTAACCATGTGCGATTGGCCATAGGTCGTAATTTTGTGGATGTAAGTCCGGTAAAAGGAACTTATAAAGGGACTGCTCACCACAAACTGGAGGTAAAGGTCATCATATCATACGAAAACGACCCAATCCCACAAGAGAAAGTAAAGAAGCGTTTATTGTTAATCCACAGTTTGAAGGCAACTCTTATCAACGGTTTAAAGAGATGCAGGAAATGCAGCAGCAATGATGAATATTTAAGATAAATTGTATTACTTACACTATATCGTCGTATAGCCTTATATAATCTGCCAAAGAATCGGGATTACGCATGATATCTTTAGATACTGCTTTTTCTACAGGAAATCCGGAGAAAATCTTCTTTATAGGTATTTCTAATTTTTTACCACTTAACGTATAGGGAATATCAGCAACCTTATAAAATAAATCAGGAATATGACGGGCACTATACTGCTTCCGTAATTCATTTTTCAGAATAGGAATAAGAGATTCCAATACAGTTTCACCTTCTAATTGCAGAAACAAAATCATCTTCGATTCGCCTTTTTCGTTGTCTGTAGCAATAACCAAACTATCTTTTACTCCTGCAATACCATTGACAACATTATAGATTTCTGCCGTTCCGATACGTATTCCCCCTCTATTTAGTGTGGCGTCCGAACGTCCGTACATCACTATTCCACCCTCATTATTAATGGAAATCCTGTCGCCATGGCTCCATACACCTCTCCGCTGTGAAAAATAACTATCCTTATATTTTTCATTATCCTTATCTCCCCAAAAATAAAGCGGCATAGAAGGCATAGGTTGCTTAATAATAAGCTCCCCTACTTCATTAAACACCTCTTGCCCTTGATCATTTACGGCTACAATATCCGAACCTAATGTACGGCATTGTATTTCTCCTGCATATACAGGACGATAAGTACATCCAGATAGAAAAGCACTACAGACATCTGTTCCCCCGCTAAGGGATATAATATGCACATCGGGAAATTTTTCCTGCAAATTCTCAAAAGTAGTTGCTGGTAAAGGCGACCCCGTAGAACCGATTACTTTTGGTGCATATCCTTCTATTTTTACATCATGAATCGCCGAAAAATAAGCTGCTCCTCCACCTAAATGATGGACCTTCGCACGTTTGACAAAAGTCCAAAAGTCAAGGTGTTCGTTATAGTGTATCGCACCATTAAACAAACATAATGTAGCTCCGCAAAGCAAAGACGATAAAGCATAATTCCACATCATCCAGCCTGTCGTAGAATACCATAAGAAGTTCTCTTCCTTTTGTACATTTTGATGAATGGCCAACGCTTTGAAATGCTCCAATAAATTTCCACCTGTACTATGTGTTATAGCTTTAGGCCTGCCTGTAGTTCCCGACGAATACAGAATCCATATAGGGTGTGAAAAAGGTATGCGCTCAAATTCTAACTCTTGAAGAGAATAATCAGAGAAAATAGCTTGCCAATCGTCTTTATAGACACTTACTGTAGTCTCTATAGTAGCAATTTGGCTTTGCACATATTGTATTGTCTCTACCTTTGAAAATGTTTTTCCATTATATTGATAATCTGTTTCGACAAAAAGTATTTTAGGTGCTATCTGTTCAAATCGTTCTGCTATACTCTTATCACCAAAATCTGGAGAACAACAGGACCAAATCGCTCCAAGGGAATTGACCGCTAAAAAAATAGCTATTGTTTCGACTGTATTATTCAATATCCCTACTACCCTATCTCCTTTTTCAATTCCTTTTGTTTTGAGAAATTGCTGTAGACTGGAAACTTTGTACTGTAAATTTTCCCAGGTTATTTCATGGTAATTGTTGTTTTCATCCGTATACTTGATAGCTATGTCTGTAGCATTTTTATTCCGAAATATATGCTCTGCATAACTCAGGGAAATACCTTCAAACCATTTAGCCCTAATAAAATCAGGAGAAGATATATCCCATTGCAATACCTCCTTGTATTGACCGAAATAATCGATTTTAAAATATTGTAGAATAGCTTCCCAAAAATCACCAGTCTGCGCGATAGACCAAGCATGAAAAGCTGCATAATCTAAAAAACAGCGGTTGTTATGTTGCTCTACAAACTGTTGAAAATCATAAAGTACTGATGATTTTATATACTGTTCTGAGGGTTTCCAGATAGGCTTTTTCATCTTGCTTACAAATGATTAATAGCCCAATATAAGAAAAAATGATTTTATTCCTTTTCCATTTTTTATCACGAAAGATAGATTAAAAATTTGG
>Ga0079224_100002433_pt1 | contig 22591 bp, 17 predicted proteins | sample Stecom2015_FD_80414 | JGI IMG/M metagenome (GOLD analysis project Ga0079224, IMG submission 80414) | Agricultural soil microbial communities from Utah to study Nitrogen management - Steer compost 2015 | ecosystem: Environmental > Terrestrial > Soil > Agricultural land | place: USA: Utah...
AATATCTTATACTCACCCTTACACCACTATTAATTTAATTTTTCAATTGTATTAATCGTACGATTAGCATGTGTCAAGCACTTAGACAGCGTTCAATCAGAGCTATCACCAAACTCATCTAAAATTTTTATTTTCTGATATGAAATCTTTCATATCACTTATTCATATAAACATCATGTTGGACAAAAATAGCTTTTTTCCACAAAAACTTATGAATAAAAGATTCCGTTAATTGGGCTTGTTCGTTCGCCAACTATATTACAATAAATTGTTAATATAATTGAATAATTTCTACTTATAACCCTATATTTCTATATAAATTTTAACTCAGAACTTTTCTTATTTTTTCACTTATTAATTCCCCTACTTCAGTTAATAATAACTTTAAGGTTAATGTACTTATATACCTTAGTTATTATTATAACCTACGCGTATGTAGGAAAAATATATTGAATATATTTAATACTCTTATATAGAACTATAATATTATTTTATATAAAAGTATATTTAATGTGATATATAATAAACACAATAAAGAGCTTTGGGTTCGAACCAAATTTTCCTATTATACTCTTTTGTTACCAGATTGACAAGTCAATCTGGTAGTCTCTATGAGATCTGGTTTAGTTATGTAAGCTAGAGTTATCTCTATAAACATAACCTACAGATACAATACCATAGAAAATTAACTAAAAAAAATAATACAATTTAAGTACTATTAATTGTATAATCTTTTTTATATTATCTCATGTTTTCAATAATTTAAAAAGATTAAATTATATTTGAATATTTTTTTACTTTTAACTAGTAAACTACAAAACCTTCTAAGATTTAGTATATACATTTATTGTATAACCTTAGTGCATATCTAGACCATCTCTTATATAACTACTTGTTAAAACAACAAATACTTGAGCTTGGATAAATGCGATACCAAATTCTAATCCTGAGAAAGCTATAATAAAAGCTAAAGGTATTAAACCTAAAAAGAAGAATATTACACCTGAAGTCATTATGTTATAAGTGAAACCAGCTAATATGTTTAATAACATATGTCCAGATAAGATATTAGCCGCTAATCTAAGACCTAAAGAAACATTTCTAGCTAAATGTGAAATAAGTTCTATAAATACTAATAAAGGTAATAATCCTAAAGGACATCCTGCTGGAACTAATATAGAAAAGAATTTTAATCCATGTTTCTGGAATCCTAAAATAGTTGCACCTATAACTATAGTGAAACTAATAGAGAAAGTAAGAACAAAATGACTTGTAGATGCAAAACTGTAAGGTACCATTCCTATCAAGTTATTCATTAATATAAAAATAAATAAAGTATAAATTAAAGGAAAGTATACCTGTCCTTGTTTTGGATTAATTTGACCTATTACTATACTTTGAATAGTTGCATATAAAGACTCTTGACTTATTGATCATTTATTTCCTATTAATTTATTGTAATTTGTACTTAATAAATTGATTATTAATATAAATGAAGCAGCTAAGATTAGATACAATCCTATGTTTGTTAAAGATAATTGTAAATTATTTAAAAATGATAATTTTACATTAAAAAAATCTCTTATTTCAAATTGACTTAATGGATTTGTAAAATATGTATATGTATAAATTATATTATTCATTAATATATATATTTGATGTAATAAAAACAGCTTTGACATGTTTATACTAAATTTCATTTATTTTTTGTTAAATATATAGTAAGAATTTAGTTATATATTTTATTATATTTTATTCATTATTTTTATGAACATACGAGAAATAAATAATCTAACTATTCTAGGTAAAACATAGTTAGATAATACGTATAATATTCCTACTATTAATGTAAAAGTAAAAAATACTTCATTCATGTAGTAAAAAGGTACTAATTGTGGCATATACTTTATTATTTTTTGTTAATACTAGGGAAAAGTATTCGTTTTTGGAAAATGTTTTAATACTATTATATTTCTAAAAGTATATTACTATATTGTATACTAGATTTAATATAGTTAGGTTTACTTTAAATCTTACCTATTATTTCTGATCTATCTGTTATGTTTAAGTTAATTAATACTATATTTGTTTATATAGTATTAATTATTTGTATTATTGTTGTTATTATTATTATTATTTGATCTAATATTATTATAATAATCGTCAGCAGTATAATGTAAATCTCTTGTACCTTTCTCTATACTGAATTTTCTATGGTCTCTTTCAAGTTCCATACGACGTTCTAATTTTCTTTCTGCTTCTTGAAGTTCCATTCCATCCTTTTGTATGTAATCATTCTTTATATCTTCTAATTTTCTAGTTTTAACTTCCTCAAGTTTATTATCTAAATTATTTCTTTCAGATGGGTCCAAATTATTTTCTCTAAGTGTTTGGTCAGCCACTTCAGGATGTTCTCTTAGAACTTGTTGTGAACGTTCAGCAACACGAACTTCACGTGCAGCTCTAACGTGCTCTACTGGTTCATGGTCAAATTCCACAAATCTTTCTCTCAATTCATCATCAGATTCATCTGAATCTGAGTCAGATGGAGAATCAGATGGAGAATTTGGAATTTCATTATCTGAACCATCTATGTCCATTTCATCTAAATCCCTTTCTCTATCCGGTCTATTATCTCTAGCCTTTTGATAACCCTTGTTATCCTGAGATTTAGAGATATCTGATTTATCTGAGTTAAGATTTGAATCTGTTGAATCTGAAATAGATCCCATATTCATAGTCATTGTAGAATTAAACAACATTTTTATAAACTCTCCTACTTCCAAACTAGAAATAATTATAAGACTGTTAATAAATCAATCCAATTTATCAAAATAAAGATAGGCAGCAATAATTAATATTAAAGCTAAAATAAATCCTGGTATAAATGTCTTCCAATTTTCACCACTTATTTTATTTCCCAATTTTAATTTATAAAAATCTGTGTCAGAATAATGTTTATTTATCTCTGCTGAAATATTTATGAAAATATTCATGCAAATTATAGATAATAATAAACTATTGTTAATGTTAAATAGATATAAGTTACTTCCCATTATATATACAATAATACCTATTATTATGTATAGTGCATAATTAGTAACCATACCTGTACTTAAACCGTTTATTAATTTACCTGTTAATAATAATAATTTTTCGGCACCGAAAGGACCTATTAATTCAATACTACCTCTATCTAAAACTTTAGTAGTTTGACCTCCTAATCTAAGTGTTAAGTTAACTATATATTTATTTACAAAGAATTCAATCAATAAACGTTGATTGAAGAATCCAAATATGTTATAACCTAAATTACTTAATTTAAGATTATTTGTTATAGAAGGATAAAATTCAAAAAGTGTAATAGCAAAAACAGTACTTAGAACTGTTAAAATAAAAGGTAATAATTTTATAAAAGTACTAAGTCCAAATTCTGCACTTATTAAAATTTCATGTATAGGATGAATAAAAATACTATTATTATTAAAAAATCCTGATCCTAAACCTACATAAATATCTTTAGTTAAAAATCCGAAATAAATAGAGAAAACAGCTAAAATAATTAAAGGAAGACTCATACAGATATTACCTTCATGTGCATTTTTATAATAATTTATAGATCCGTTAGGATTAGCTATAAAAGTTAAATATAACACTTTAACTGAATATAATGTAGTAAATACCGCACCTATAACTGCTATAAAGTATACGGCTATACTAGGGAAATGATATTGACCGTAAGAAGATTCTAATATAAGATCTTTACTATAGAATCCAGTCATAAATGGGAATGCTACTAAACTAAGACTAGCAATTAAAATTACAGAATAAGTTAAAGGTAATCAATGTATTAATCCACCATATTTTCTTAAATCTTGATTGTCTGAAACAGCATGAATTACAGCTCCAGCTCCTAAGAATAATAATCCTTTATAAAAGGCATGATTTATTAAATGGAACAAAGCAACATTATATGAAGATAATCCAATTGCAATAACCATCATACCTAATTGACTCATAGTAGAATAAGCTATAATTTTTTTTATATCTCCTTGGAATAAACCTATCATAGAACTAGATAAAGTAGTTATAGCACCTAATCACAGACATATTAATAATAATGTTGAACTATATTCAATAAGTGGAGATGAACGTATTAATAAATATACTCCTGCAGTAACCATAGTAGCTGCGTGTATTAATGCAGAAACTGGAGTAGGACCTTCCATAGCCATAGGTAATCAAATATGAAGTCCTATTTGAGCACTTTTAGCCATAGCACCTATTAATAAACATATCCCTATGATAGTTATAACATTAGTATTTATATAAGGAGCTAATGAAAATATAGTACTATAATCTAGATTACCTAAAGTTCATAATAAACCTAACATTCCAATTATTAAAAAACAATCACCTACTCTATTAGTTAAGAAAGCAGAAATAGAACTTTGATTTGCTGCTATTCTAGTAAATCAGAAACTAACTAAAAGATAAGAACAAACTCCAACACCTTCTCATCCTACAAACATTAATAAATAGTTGTTTCCTGTAACTAATAATATCATCATAAAAGTAAATAAGTTCAAATAACTAAAGAATCTTTGATTGTGAGGATCACTACTCATATATTCTATAGAATAGATATGAACTAAAGAACTTATCACCAATACAGGAATTAACATAGATACTGTTAAACTATCAAATTTAAAATTTCACACTATATTAAATGATTCACTTACCAATCATTCAAATAATGAAATAGATACAGTGTTATTATTAAAACCTATTTCAAAAAAAGCTATTATAGCTAAAATTGTTGTTATTACAACACTACCAGTACTAATAATATGTGATCCTGTTACACCAGATTTTCTACCAAAAAATCCAGATACTATAGAACCTAATAAGGGTAAAAATATTATACTTAAATACATTATTTATTTTCAAATGCAATAGATCCTCTTAATCTATAAAAGGCAACTAAGATACCTAATCCTATTGCAGATTCAGCCCCAGCTGTAATTATTATATATATTGCGTAATTTTGTCCTACTATATCGTCTAAACTTATAGAACTTACCAATATTAAGAACGTTATAGATAATAGCATTATTTCAATTGAAATAAGCATTAATATTATATTTTTTCTATTAAATACGAATCCTAAGATTCCTATTAAAAAAAGTATTAAAGTTAAACTCATTATTTTTTTTATTAATTGTTAAAAGTATTCGGGTAAAAGATTATGACTATAATAGTCACACCTTTTGTTAAGTATGATTATCACACCACTTTGGTGTAATTAAATCACTTATATATATATATATATATAATTAATATATAATATTAAGCCTTATTAAGCTCTTTTTACAAGTAATGTAAAAAAATTAACACTTAATACCTAATTGTTTAGGTATTAACACTTAACTCCTAAACAATCAGGACGGCTAAAGGGCATATAAGATTCGAACTTATAAACTAGTGGTCGTAGCACTACTCTTTACCTTTTAAGAATAATACCCTTTTTATTCATAATTGTATAATCAATTTATGAATTTAGAAGGACTAATAGCTTCTATAGCAATAGGCATAGATGAATGTAATAAACCACATATTTCAGAACATTGTCCATAGTACACTCCTTCTCTATTTATAAATAAAGAAATTTCATTTAATCTACCAGGATATGCATCAACTTTAATACCTAAAGAAGGTACAGCAAAAGAATGTATTACATCTCCAGATGTAACTAATATTCTAATATGAGTTAATTCTGGTAAGATTACTCTATTATCAACTTCTAATAATCTTAAGGCTCCAGGCTCTAAATCTGAATCTGGAATAATGTAAGAATCAAATTCTATTAAATCATCATTTGAATCTAAGAAATCAGGATATTGATAACTTCAATATCATTGATGACCTTCAGCTATTATAGTCATAGATGGGTCATTTATTTCATCCATTAAATATAATAATTTAAAAGAAGGGAAAGCTATTAATATTAATATTACAGCAGGAGTAATAGTTCATATTAGTTCTATTAATGTACCATGGTTTAAATATTTGTGTGAAATAGGTGATTTTTTATTATTAAAGTTTCATATTACTGAAAATAATACTCATCCTACACTAAATAATATTATTACTAAATAGTACATTATTATATCGTGTAATTCTATTAAACCTTCCATTTGTGGTGTTGCACTATCTTGAAAGTAAATACCTCAAGGTGTAGGAGCATCTAATCTTATTTGTAAATTTTGTAATATATTTATCATTTTTATTGTATTATAGGTATATTCTAACAATTTTTCAAAATTTAAACTGGTAATAATTATACTATAGATATTATAAAAATAAGTATTATTATTTTGGTTAAAAATAATATATTAATAATATAGCCACGATTCGAACGAGGATCTTTACTGAAGTAGTAAATGTTTTACCCTTAAACTACTAATACTTAGGAGAGAAACAGTTTCTCTCCTGACTAATTCTGCTATTTGAAAGAATATTTTTATAAAGTTTATGTTTTGTCTCTATCCCTGAAAATCCTTGCTGTGTGAAACGGCAAGTACTTTAATAGAATTTTATATACTTATATAAAATTCTATTAATAAATTATGGATATTTAATCTTAATATTTAATTGACTTATATATAAAATATACTATACAAATTACTAATATAATTAACTATAGTATAATACTATAAGTAAAAAAATTATATTTTATATATTAAATTACCCATAAAATAATGTAAACCATCTAAAATTATAGAAGGGTAAATTCCTAATATTACTGTAAACGCAGTTAATATTAATAATATTGTAAATTCTCTTTTATTAACATCAAAGATATTTTCTTCTTGGAATAACTGAGTAAAGAACCCTCCAAAAGAAATTCTGTTAAACATATATATAGTATAAGCAGCAGACAATATAACAGATGAACAAGCTAGTACTCCTAATAAAGGTAATCTTTCTAATACCCCGTAAAGAGACATAAATTCACCTATAAAATTTAAAGTTAAAGGTGCTCCACAATTTCCTAAGCATAAAATAAAGTATAATATAGAAAATAATGGCATTAATTGTGCTATACCTCTATAGAAATATATAATTCTTGTATGAGATCTATCATATAATATACCTCCTACACATATAAATAAACCACTAGATACAAAACCATGAGCTAAACCTAACACTATAGCTCCTTCTAGTCCTTGTATACTATTACTAAATGCTCCTATTAAATATACCGCAGCATGAGATACAGAACTGTAAGCTATTAATTCTTTAATATCTATAGTTCTTAATGTACTAAAACTAGCATATATAATAGTTATTACTCCTATAGTATAAATGATAAAAGTATAATTTAAAGAAGCTTTATTCAATATAGGTAATATTAATTTGAATATACCATATAAACTTAATTTAAGAACTATAGCCGCTAATACTATACTTCCTCCTAAAGGAGATTCAACGTGAGCTTTTAATAATCAATTATTTAAAAATATTACGGGAGTTTTCACAGCAAATGATATAAATATTCCTATAAATAAGAATATTTGAGTGAAATAATCAAAATTTACTTTAAATAATACATCATAATCTACTGTTCCTGCTATTGAATATATAGTTAATATAGATAATAATAAAAATAAAGATCCTCATAATGTATATAAGAATATATAATAACTAGCTCTTACTTTATTACTAGATCCATATAAACCTATTAATAAAAATAAAGGAGGTAATGTACTTTCAAAAAAAATATAAAATATTAACATATCTAATGCCAAAAATACTCCTAATAATAATGATTCTAATAATAACATTATAATTAAATAAGACTTAATATTATGCTTTATAGAATTTCAATTAGAAACTAAAGCTATTGGCATTATTATAGTTGTTAATAAAACGAAGTATATAGATATACCATCTATACCTAAATAGATATCGTAAAATTGAACATTATAATGTTCTTGTACAAATTGAAAATTGTTACTACTGAAACTAAAAAATATAAATATAATGAATGATAATATTAAATTTAGCATACTTGTACCTAAAGCAACATTTTTCATATATAGTGCGCAATGTTTTCCAACATTAAGATCGTTTAACAACGAAACAATAAACACTCCTAAAAGTGGTATGATTATTAATAATCACAAAAACATGAAATATTTCATGTTTTTATTTTCTTAAAAATTCATAAAGAAGGAATAAAATTAAGACTAAGATTAATCTTAGCATAAAGAATTATCTATAAGAACTTTAGGTCTATATAGAATTATAAACTCCTTTATTATGTAATATAGCTAATATTTATATTCCAGATATATACTGTGAAACTATAGTAATTTCGTAAAATCCTACTCTAATTAATCTATTAGATTCAAAAAGGACCTGTAAGTTATTTACTACTTAATTAACCTTCTTAAGTTAGCGACATTAGAAAAAATTATTAAACATAAAATTAATAAGTGGTAAATTACATATTCTTATACTAGAATACTCTAATTATAATAAATGTAACAATAACAATACAATGCATGTACATGTTACTGAAACTAAGGTAAAAAGAAAATAATTTTCAACCAAATCATTTATTGTTTTTCTTAAAAATTTACTAATTGAATACATAATCACCATACTTATACATCTATAGATTATGTAATTTTGAGGATCTATAACTATACTAGATCTCATTATACCAGTAAAAAAATATATTAATTTAGGTAAAACAAATAGTACAATTAAACCTGATTCTATTATTAATATAATAATGACTATTTTTTTATTGTCAAATTCAGGAACAATACCTTTTAAATACTCTAATATTTTCATTACTTTTTTCATTATTACTTTTATCATTCCCATTATTTTTTCTATTACTCTCATTATCGATTTCATTAATTTTTTCATTATATTTATAATAAATTAATATTTATTAAAAATGCATCAAATTGGTATAAAATACAAGGTATTAAAACAATAAATGCAAATAATAGAGGTAATAAAACTGTTCAACAGAAAGACATCAGTTGATCAAATCTTATTCTAGGGAATGAAGCTCTAACTCAAATAAAAACAAAAACTAATATTGAACTTTTTAATCCTATTGTTAAACCAGATAATAGACCATTCATAAATGGATTTTGTAATAATTCTTGCAATTTAATGTTTTCATAAGATGAAATTAAATCTATATCGAAAATATATGCTCATATAAAATTTAATTTATCAAACAAGTAAATTATATCATAAGATACTAAATATCCTCCCATGAAAAATATACTTGTTAATATACACATTAATAATATACTAGAGTATTCTGCTAAGAAAAAGAAAACAAAAATAACAGCTGCGTGTTCTGTCATAAATCCACTTACTAATTCTGATTCTGCTTCCGCTAAATCAAAAGGAGCTCTATTAGTTTCAGCTACAGATCCTATAAAAAAGATCAATAGTATCGGAAATAAAGGTAGCATAAATCAGACTATTTTTTGAAATTGTACAGTTACATTTAAGTTCAAACTATTAGTTATCATAACAATTATTAGTATAGCAGAACTTAAAACCAATTCGTAACTAATTAATTGAGCACTACTACGTAATGAACCTAAGAAAGCATATTTACTATTAGCACTTCATCCTGCAAGCAAAATTCCATAAGTAGCTATAGATGATACTGCTATTATGTAAAATATTCCTAAATCTAAATCTGAAACAGATAATCCAGGACCATAAGGTATAACTGCAAAACCTAATAAAGCAAATATTAGTGTAACAACTGGACCTAAGAAGAATAATAATAAATTAGATTGTGTAGGTGCTACGTATTCTTTTAATATAAGTTTTAAAGCATCTGCAAAAGCTTGTAATAATCCGTAATATCCTACAGCATTTGGTCCTAGTCTTCTTTGCATACTAGCCATTGTTTTTCTTTCCGCTACTGTCACATACGCTACAGCAAGTAATCCGGGTAATAATAATAAAACAACTTCTAAGAAAGATAAAAGATTTGGATAGTTGTTTATGTAAATATTGTCTATATTCATATAGTTATTCATTTTTTTGTTTTTAATGTTATTGACTTCTTTGATAATTTTTTTTCCTAATAAGATTAATCTAGACTATTCTCTAAAAAAAATAAAAAAAAAGATAGTTACTTCATTTTAGAATCGAACTAAAATCGGAATATTAGAAGTATTCTGCTCTACCATTAAGCTAATGAAGCTGGGTGATTACATAAAATATTTTATGTAATCACTTTTAACATAACCCTACCATAGTTTAAACTAACTTTGTAAAGGTAATGAAACGAATGCATGAGGTTTAGGAGGACTAGTTAAAGCTCACTCTAGACTATTGTAATTTCTATTTAAATAACCTCTTAAAGAATCAGTGTGGAAAGGAAGTGTTAATCAAGGATATCTTACAGCAACCTCACCCGCTGTTAGTTGTTGGTATACAATAAATAAGAATAATCAAGCAGCTACTACACTTACTATTGATCCAAAACTACTTACCAGATTTCATCCTGTAAATGCGTCAGGATAATCACTTATTCTTCTAGGCATTCCTTGTAAACCTAAGAAATGTTGAGGGAAGAATGTTAAATTAACACCTATGAATAATATTCAGAATTGAAGTTTAGATAGGTATATGTTATAGTTTAAACCTAATATTTTAGGTGATCAGAAGTATCATCCACTAAACATAGCAAACACTGCACCCATACTTAACACGTAGTGGAAATGCAAAATTAATTTTTATTTTTTGATAATGTTTTTTCAATCGATTTAAGATTTTTTTTTAATACTTTTACAACACTTACATACTCGTTAAACAAAGATTGAGATTCATTAGGAAAAAATTCTTCTTTTTTTTTGTTTATATCTACAATAATCTTTTTAAATTTATTTTCTTGATTATTATAGGCTTTGAATTCTGATTTAACATTATTTATTTGTTCAGAAATTGTAAATTTAGGATTATCTTCTATATTTATACTTTTTGTTCAATTTCTTTTTTGACTAAAAGATTCATGTTTAAAAGTAGTATTTGTAAAATTTTTATTTAAATTTTTCTTTTGAGCGTCAAATATTTTATCTTTTAAATAAGAAACTTTCTTTTTATTTTCTTTATTATTATTATTTAAATCAAAAACAAATGTTCCTTTTGGTTTATTAGGCTTATTATTGTTTTTAACTCACTTGTAATCTAATGATAATTTTAAATTTTTTAATTTACTTTTAATATCCATATTTAAAAAGAACTTTTTCAAATTAGCTATTATGATAATTAAAAGTTTTTGTCCTATTATAATTAGAATTAATGAAACAATAATTAATAAAGCAAATAGAATGTATTTAATTATACTGTGAAATACAGGAAAGTATTTCTTTAATTGATTGTTATTATTAACTCAACAATTAGTTATTTTAATTAATTTAAAAAAAACATCAGTTAATAATAATAAACTGGATAGATATACCTCTACTATGTTATGACTTTTTGTAAAAATATAGACATAATAAATTAATGTAATTAAAATAGATGGTTCCATTTTTATTCTACTTTTATAAATATTTAAAATTAAATACATTTTGTTAATAAAGTCATTAAATTTATACTTAAAGTATATATTTTTATTAATAGCAAAAAGAGAAAAAGAAAATTTTAAATTTAAACTAAAGTTTATTAAAAATAATAAATTCTTATATCTAATTTGTAAGTGAGTTTGTAAAAGTTGTGTAATAATGTATACATATATTAATATATATATATGTTGAATATATAAGTATTGATGCAAGAATTGATATGCATTATGTCATATTAAGTATTATATAAACAAATATGCATCGCATACTTATCCTATTGATTAGTAATAGATTATTTTTGTAGTAATTAAAGTGGACTCTATCTTTACCCGTATGATTTTTGTTATAAACATTAAAGCAATTTTTTTTTAAGCACAGACGTAATCATTACAAATAAAATCAATCCTTTAAAAAATCATAATAAATCTTACGTTCTATACTATGTAAAGGATATGTTTTATATTTTCGAATTAATATAAAATCTTTAATTTTTGTAGCTTTATAGAATTTCTTTTCAGAATACAATCCGGTACTCATAAAATAATCATGTATAAATAACATTTTCATTTCATTTTGAAATTTATAAGAAATAAACTTAGATTTAGTTCCATGTATAATAATCGTAGGTGTAGAAAAATTTAACAAAGTGTTATCGAAATTCAGTTTAGATGTATATTCATTATACTTAAAAGTTAAATTACATTCTATTATGTTATTAATATAATCAAGATCTATACTACCCTTACTATCAATTAAACCTGCAAAATATGTATCGTATAACCCTATATTATAATTAGGTTCAATATAGTCTATATTATATAAAGCGCAGGCTTCTTTAAAACTAGGTATTTTAATCCTAATTAAACCATTGATATTTTTAAGAATATACATTATATTTTCTCTAGTTGATACTGTATAAATAGAATATGCTTTATTTATATCAGATATAATATTACCAATATGTAAATAATTTTGTATACGTGTTAATATTCTGATATCTTCATTATATACTTTTATTCTAATTTGTTTAATAACTCTTTTATTATCTAATGGATCTAACCTAATGTCAAATTCTCCACATCCATCTATTATACCACTAAATCAATTTCAAAATGTAGAATTTTTGTGAAAATCGGGTAACTGACGTGTAGTCTCTGAGAATTCTTTACAGTTTTCTGCTGATTGTATATTCATAAGTTTAGTGTTAAACTTAACTGTGGTATTATTATTTTTACTATTTAAAAGAAGATTATTCCTACTAGTATATTCCTGATGAATATAAGATGTATAAATAAATAGTAAATAACCCACAAATAATATATATTCCAGCATATAGTCAGTTGCAAGAAAATTATAGATATAATATCATAATATTTCTTGGCCCATTAAAGCAACTACGTAATAAGTATCATGGAAAGCTATATCAAGTGAAGCGTTAGCTAAAACTACACCACTTAATCCCCCTATAGTAAACATAAACACAAAACCTAATCCAAATAACATAGATGGTGTTAATTTAATAGATCCTCCGTAGCATGTAGCTAATCAAGAGAATATTTTAATTCCTGTAGGTACAGCTATTATCAAAGTAGCAGCTGTAAAGTAAGCTCTTGTCTCGAGCGAAAGTATATAATATATTTATAAATATAATATATACTTTATTGGACAGTATCTTAATTTAATAATCTTTCATATTAAATTTCTTGCGTGCTTGTCTCTGAGGATCCTTTAGTTGCAATACTTATAATTCTTTTTACCCCTTTATCTTCTAAATGTTTACCTTCTGTAATCATTATATAGACTTTTCTAAATTTTAAATAACTTATATATTTTCCTGCAAATACATGATATTTATCAAAATAATGAATTAAATTAGCTGCAGTTTTATATCCTGAACTTTTATAATATCATATACCAGAATCTTGAGAAATATTACCTTTTTTCAATAGATAATATAGAAGTTTCAAAGGTAAATTATCATTTTGTTTCAAAGAATATTCTAATCTTATACTATATCCTGTTTTAATAATTTTACTTTTTACAACATTGATATAAAAATAACCATTAGCTTGAGTAAATCCTGATAATCAATAATTATCTAAAGATAATTTTTTCACAGGAGGTAAAATGTCTATGTTAAAATCTTCATTATAATTATGTAAGATTAATTGTTCATATTTATGATTACCTACTAATTTACCATTTATTAAAGATAATATATAGAATAGACCTTTCATATGTTTACATATATACTTTACAGCTTTTTTTTCTTTTATTTTATAAACATTACCATATCCTATACGATTTTTAATAAAATAAGCCAAATTAGCGTCATTTTCAGTAAATATGATATTTAATTCTTTTTTTTTTAATCAACCGGCACCTTCTATTAAACCTGCTAAAAAATAACCAAACTCTTGGTCAGAAAAATTTTTTTTTAATTTAGGTCTATGTTCAGATATTTTAGGTAATTTTGTATATTTATTATAAGTATCTTTAGTAACGGCCGTAGCTCTTGTACTAAAACTAAAGTTTCCTGCTGATTGTCCTTCTAGAAAATTTTGTAATAAATAAATTGTCTCATTTGTAAACAATACAAATGAATTATTTATAAAGGAGTTTCCAGCATATAGCAAGATTTTTGTCGTGAACACAAGATTCTCTTTATCCACGTCTAAACCTACTGTGTACATATGATGCATATTTGTATAAAATACTATGTACCTATTTATGTTAGGTTCCTTTTATAAGGAATATTGGACTATATCTTCATCTTTAAATTATCCTTATCCTATTTTATTTGTCATACTGTTCTTTTTATTAATTTATTTTTATAATCTCCTTTTACTAAAAAATTTCTTTACATTCTTTAATTTTCAAATCAATAAAAAAAATTAATGCTATATAGGTAACATATATTAGTTAATATACTGTGATATTAATCACTTTAATCTTGTGAAATTGTAATGATAAATTTACTCTTACCAAAAATTCATAGAATTTTTCTTATCTAATATATAACACACATTTTCACAGCAAATAATCTAATGTACTCTTTATTTTGTAATAGATACATTAAAGCATTTTTCAGTATTTACAAATTCATATAACTAACCGTCTTGTAAAGACTAACATTTTTTACTTAAAATAATAGATTATTATAATTATAGGATATTAATAATTTGATAGATGTCTCACGTATAGTCTCTGAGGCGCTCCTTACAGATTGCCTGCTGATTGAGTATAACTAATAAGATTTTTACTTTTAAAGTACTTATTAGCACTAAACTGTTTCAGCATATAGTGAGATTATTAAATTCCATATATCACTATATGGTGAAGCCATCAAATAAAAAACTTCAAACAATAAACCCTAATATACCTATAGATAACATAGCATATACCATTCCTATATAACCAAAAATAGTTTTATTAGAGTTAGCTGATAATGTTGTACTAATTATACCAAAACCAGGTATAATTAAAATATAAACTTCAGGGTGACCAAAGAATCAGAAAAGATGTTGGAATAAGATAGGATCACCTCCTCCTGCTGCTTCAAAGAATGAAGTATTAAAATTTCTATCTGTTAAAATCATAGTGATTCCACCTGCTAATACAGGTAATGATAATAATAATAAAACAGCTGTTATAACTACAGCTCAACCAAATAAAGCTAATTTATGCAATTTAATTCCAGGAGTTCTCATATTAATAACTGTAGTAATAAAGTTCATGGCACCTAATAAACTACTTACCCCTGATAAATGTAAAGAAAAAATAGTTAAATCTACACTAGGTCCACTATGACTTTGTACACCTGATAGAGGAGGATAAAGAGTTCATCCTGTTCCTGCACCTCCTTCTATACATGTAGATAATATTAAAAATAATAAACTAGGAGGTAATAATCAGAAACTTACATTATTAAGTCTAGGGAATGCCATGTCAGGACCTCCTACCATTAAAGGTAATAAGAAGTTTCCAAATCCCCCTATTAATGCAGGCATAACCATGAAGAATATCATTAAAACAGCATGAGTTGTTATTATACTATTATATAATTGGTTATCTGATATATATTGTACACCAGGTCCACTTAATTCTAATCTTATTAATACAGAAAAAGCTGTACCTAATAACCCTGAAAATAGTGCAAAAATTAAATAGAGATTTCCGATGTCTTTAGCGTTAGTTGAATAAAATCATCTTTCAATGTTCATACTTACAGAATATAATTTAACACTGTTAAGGAACCGCTCGGAAATCAATCTACTTTTAAATACTTTTGAATTATTATATTAATATAATAATAATAATATATCTAAATCCTGTCAGATATTTTAATAATCATTATTATAGCAATTATAATGATTATTTATTAATAAGATCAATTCAAAGAGTAATTTACTGTTGATTATAATTATTGTATCCTTCTATAAAGATATATCTTCATCAATTTTTTACAATATAGTCCAATGGAATATTTCATTTATTGAATTATAAAATCTAATACTTACATTTTAATAATTATTAAAAGAAATCAAGTATTATATTTTTAAATGAAATTAGTTATCCTTGCTACATAAAATAAATTAAAAAAAATATTATCTTAACAGAGGACTAATTAATATTATACGTATAAAAAAAAGAATTTTATTTTTCTTTATAAAATATCAAGACAGGTACTTTAAAATTACCTTATTTTTAAGAGTAATACAAAAATTTATATGATTACGGGAAACTTTTACAATAATAAGATTAGAGTAATAAATTACATTAATAATATCATAATATTATAAATCACATACATTTTCACATACAGTATTTTTGTACGTAACTTATACTAATACAACTTCTTATTAGAATAAATTATTAATAAATATTAGACAAATATAACTTTCTATAGTATATGTAGTCTTTCCACTCTCTTTAAATTCATTTAGACTATAAAGATTATCGATGTATTAATCATGCCATCTAAACTTAATTACCTCTTAAGTGATAGCTGCCTGCAAGACTCATATTTTTCTTTTATTATTTTCTTTCTTTACCACCAAATAAAAATATTTTCTTTTTTGTTATGGTAAATATTTTTTTTTATTATCCCACATTCCTTCTTTAATTCTTCTACCTTAAATAAAGACTATCTCATCTTATCAAGTATTTCTCCAAAGAAATTAGTTATAATATCTAAACATTTCAGCATTTTTACATTCCATACAAATAGTATTTAATTTGTCTATTTAGTATAATTATGTCAAAGCTAATAAAGGTCATATAAGCTTAATTACCTCTTAAGCCATTAATGGACGTATTTGTATTTAATAATTCTGAACTTGTTAGTAATAGTAAATAACCGAAGCTAATGGAGTAGAGATTACATATAACAATTGACCCTTTTCTGGATTACATAATATTAATGATAATAATTTATTAACCTATATATAGTAATATTAGATAGACCTATCCCTTCCGTATTACAAAATACTAATATATTAAGCTACATATAGTAATAAGAATGCCATCATTAAAGCAAATAATCCTGTTGCTTCAGAGAATGCAAATCCTAATATAGCATAAGAGAACAATTGACCTTTTAATGCAGGATTTCTAGCCACTCCTAATATTAATGCTCCGAAAACTACACCTATACCAGCTCCAGCTCCTATCAATCCAGTTGTTGCTAATCCTGTTCCAATAATTTTTGCAGCTTGAATCAAAATATAATTATATAAGTTAACCTAAATAGTCATAGTAAAAGCCAAGAAATTAATTTTAAATTTAGCTGTCGGGACTTACTACGTTCACATTCAAAATTACAAGTACAAATTAACGACGGGCTTATTGACTATATAAGTCAATAAGAAGAATTAACCAGTTTTTCAACTGTCTCGACGTTACAGCGAGAGACATTGTCCCATCAGGACGATGTAGCCGTAAATTTAATGTTTATGTACTTATTATTTAATATGATCTAATTGATTACATGAAATATTAGATATTAAATTTTCAATTCCAGTAACAACAGGTACTAAAACTAAAAAATATCCAAAGAATATAATAGTACTTATTTGACCTAATTCAATGTAAGGACTTTCTACATGTTTAGCTCCTAGAATCATTAAAATAACGAAATTTACAACAAATACAAAGAAAATCATTTTACTAAAAGGTCTAAATTGTAAGTTTTTTAGTTTACTTAAGTTTGTAACAGGTAATATTAACATTATTAATAATGCACCAAACATTGCAATAACTCCTAATAATTTATTAGGTATAGATCTTAATATTGCATAGAAAGGTAATAAGTATCATTCAGGTACTATAGCAGCAGGAGTTTGCATAGGATTAGCCATAATATAATTATCACTATCCCCTAAAACATTAGGTGCAAAAAATACAAAATTACTTAAAACAAAAATAAGTATAAATATTGTAACTAAATCCTTAAATAAATAGTAAGGAGCAAAAGGTATTCTATCATAATTACCTGATATACCTAAAGGATTAGTAGATCCTGCTGTATCGTGAAGAGCTATTAAATGCATTAATGCTAACGCAACTAATACAAAAGGTAATACAAAGTGTAAAGAAAAGAATCTATTTAAAGTAGCATTATTTACACTGAAACCACCTCAAATAAACTCAACAATATCTTGTCCTATTCACGGTATTGCACTTATAAGGTTAGTAATAACTGTAGCACCTCATAAACTCATTTGTCCATAAGGTAAAACATAACCTAAGAAGGCAGTACCCATCATTACAATAAGTATTACAACTCCTATAGCTCATGTTGTAAATCTGGGACTTTTATAAGATCCATAGTATATACCTCTTCCTATGTGTAAGTACACTAAGAAGAAAAAAGCAGAAGCAGTGTTACTATGTAAATAACGTACTAATCATCCATTATTTACATCTCTCATAATGTGTTCTATAGAATTAAAAGCTTCAGCTACACTAGGATTATAATGCATAGCAAGAGTTACACCTGTTATAATTTGGATAACTAAACATAATACTAATAAAGATCCAAAATTTCAATTATAACTTATATTAGTAGGTTGAGGTGCATCTATTAAATATGAATTAACTAGTTTTAATAAAGAATTATGTTTTAATGTTCTCATATTATTTTTATATATATATATTATACATTAGAAATATATATACATACATTTCTATATTATTAATTTAAATTGACTATCTTTTTTTAATAATTAAAAAAGGACAATATAAGATTATGGAGGAATCGAACCTCTTGCTAAAGATTTGCAATCTAAGCATAGACCATCTATAACATAATCTCTGGGGCACAAAGTGCCCAAAAAAATCTAAATCTCATAGTATCTTATTTAGATTTTTTTACATCTTCCTTGTCAGAAGAAGCTAAATCAGCTGATTTAACATCTCTTTTAAAGGATACGTTCTGATTTGTAGAAGACGAATCCTTAGCTAAAGATTCAGATTCCATCTTTAACAAATTAGCTGATGTCTGTGCCATGTGATTTACATTACTTTCTCTAGCCCTGATTAAATCAGCTTCTTCTGAAGTTAATTCGGATTCAGGTTTAGTATGTAAATTCTTAGCCTTGATTTCAGATTCTTCTTCTTCCAAAATATTTTGAGTGTGATCTAACATCATTTTTTCCAATCTTTTTCATAAATCCGCATTAACGGATTGAGAAGGTGATGAACTAGCTTTTATAGTACCTACACGAAAAGAAGGAGTTGGATCCTTAGAAGTACCAGTAAATTTACCTTCTGAATCTGTAGAATCCGAAGGATATTTACCTTTATCTTCTGAATCACCTCCATAATCAGGAGATTTGCCTTTAGATTCTGAAGAAGACTCATCATCTGTAGTATCCAATAAACATATATTATCAAGTATTTCAGAAAGAGGAGGTAATGAAATACCTATCATCGATAATATAAAAGCTATTGTTAAATAAAGAATTTTAAAAAACAAATGACGTTTTCTAAAAAAAGATTGCATAAAATATATAGTTATTATTAACCTAGATTGTCATAGTAAAAGCCAAGAAATTAATTTTAAATTTAGCTGTCGGGACTTACTACGTTCACATTCAAAATTACAAGTACAAATTAACGACGGGTTTATTGACTTATATAAGTCAATAAGAAGAATTAACCAGTTTTTCAACTGTCTCGACGTTACAGCGAGAGACATTGTCCCATCAGGACGATGTAGCCATAAATTAGTTACTAATTATTATATGTTAAATAGTATATCTATACTACTACTAGCTATACTATCTATTTTATTATTAAATTACTTATCTCATTGAGAAAAATAAGCAGATATTTCTTTAGTTTGTTTACTTTCTATTTTTAAGGCACCTTTCCCTAATTCAAATATAAACCCTATTGTTATAGTTACTATGAAAATAAGAACTACTATTAATCCATAAATACCATTTTCATACTCACTAACAGCAAAAGGATATATCATAACAATTTCTAAGTCTAATAGTAAATATACTAAAGCAAAAATAAAGAATTTTACTCCAAACTGAGTTCTATTTTGACCTAAGAAACTATGAAAACCACACTCAAATATACTATATTTTTCTTGATAAGGATTATGAGGTGCAAATATGAAATTTAATAATAAAAATATTAAAGATAAAGCTGTTACAAATATAAATAAAAAAGTCATACTACTCATTTAATTTTCAAATAACATTTGTACCAATATGGTACCCATACTTAATCATTCGTTATTAATAAATATAAATAATAAAATTATGAATGTTATAACAGATATTGTAAAAGCAATTGGACTACTTAAAACAATATTAGTGTAATCAGCATAAATATCTTTATTAACAGATTTATTTTGATTCTGAACAGATACTGGTATTTTAGATTCTTTTAAAATAGGATTAATAATAGAAGAAGATTCGTAAAAGAAAGTTTCTTTCACAATATTTAAATAATAAACACCTCCTATTACACTTGTAGTTATTCCTATTAAAACTATAAATACATATCCTTTATCTAATGCTGCACTTAATACCATTTGTTTTCCAAAGAATCCGATAAGAGGAGGTACACCTACAAAAGAAAATATTGTAACGGCTAAACTTATAGCCAAGAAAGGATTTATGTAAAAGAATCCTCTTAATTGACTAACTAATTGTATAGGAGAATTGTTTCTATCCACTAAGTTATCTTTTTCAACATTATTATTTATATATGAATAAAAAGAATAACCTATAGCAATTAATATTATAAAGATATTTAAATTACTAATTGAATATTGAACTATATAAAATATAAATGCTTGTATAGATTCTATACTTGATACTGCTAAAGCTAATAGCATAAATCCTACGTGAGAAATAGTACTATAAGCCAATAATCTTTTTATTCTAAATTGAGTTAAACCTACAACAGTTCCTACTATTAAAGATAAAAAGGAACTAACTATTAAACTAAAAGTTCAACTTATTTCAAAGAAATTATTATTTGTATAATAAACTAATTGTAATAAGAATATAAATATAGAAATTTTAGCAATTATAGCTACAAAAGTAGTAACTATAGTAGGAATTGCATCATAAACATCCGGAGATCAGAAGTGGAAAGGAGCTGCTCCTATTTTAACTAAAAATCCTAAACTAAATATTAATAATGAAAAGTTAATATAGTAAGGTTTATATCAAGAATTAATAATATTCATATCACTTATATTATTAATAATGTAAATAGTATCTAAACTACTAGTACCTGAGTTAGCATATAGTAAACTAGTACCTAGTAAAATAAAACACGAACTTAATCCTCCTATTAAAAAGTAAATTAGACCTCCAATTGTAGATAATTCAGAATTTCTATAGATAGTACTAAGTAAATATAAACCATAACTTTGTAATTCTATTGAAAGGAAAATAGAAACTAAATCGTTAGTTGATATTAATAAACATGCTCCTGTTATTATAAATAGTAAAATTAAAGGATATTCTATTATTTTAAATTGCTCTCCCATTTTATTAGTAATTTTAGTTCTATAATAATAAAGATTATTAAATAATAAATCTTTTAAAGAAGCATATTTAGGAGTTCAAAGTTTTCTATAATGAAAACCAGTTAGTTGTAAAATTAATATACTTATTATAAAAATAAAAATATGGAATATTTGTGTTATATTACTAATATAAACTAAACCTCCATGTAAACCAATGCCCTTGTTTAAAACAGACAGACTCATAAAATCTTGTAAAATGCAATAAACTAAACCAATTATTGCAATTCTATTAAATAGTAAAGATAAATCCCGTCTTGAAGTAACAGCATTAGAAACTATTAAAAATAAAATAGTAATCATTATCATTTACTAGCTAGGAGAGAAATTCGAATTCTCATTTTTAATGTATGAAATTAAAGTTCTAACCTATTAAACTATCCTAGCTTAAGGAGGATTTAATTTATACGCCTAGTAATTTACATTACGGTTAAGTAATATACAGTCAGTATTCTTTGTTTTTTACTTAAAAAGTTTATTTATAATTACAACAAAGAATAGGTGGTATTTATTCTGATAAAGTCATCAAAATAAAGTAAAATTAAGAAAAAATAAAAAAGACAATGACATGGTCTATGCTTAATTAAAAGAAATTTATCTATATGCTATAGTATATTAATAAGTCTATACCTTTACAGTCCTTTGCTTACTGACTGCGAAGTTCTTATAAATATACGTATAACTTTGATTAATATATATACCAACAAAGCTAATAAAGATCATATCATACACTTTTATTTATAAAAACCGGTTATTTAATAAAAATGCTTGCCTAATTAACCTTGTTGGGTGAATACCCTGGGTCGAACAGGGAACTTACTGTGCCACATACAGTTGCTCTACCATTGAACTATATTCACCTTATGTTGGAGTGATTCGAACACTCAATAGTAAATACCAAAAATTTATG
>Ga0079224_100002434_pt1 | contig 22587 bp, 19 predicted proteins | sample Stecom2015_FD_80414 | JGI IMG/M metagenome (GOLD analysis project Ga0079224, IMG submission 80414) | Agricultural soil microbial communities from Utah to study Nitrogen management - Steer compost 2015 | ecosystem: Environmental > Terrestrial > Soil > Agricultural land | place: USA: Utah...
CAGGCCGGCAGCGCCCGGATCGGATAGATGTCGTAGCGGCTGCTTTTACCCTCAACCCGCGCAGCCGGCTCCGGTCCGGCGATCGCGGGTGCCTTGCGGGGGCGCTTGACCACAACCCGATAACGGGCACAGGCGAGCGCGGCCTCCAGTAGCTGGCTGGCGTCGTCATCATCACCCACCACCTGCCGGAACACCTGCATTTCCTTCTTGACCAGCGCAGACTTGTCCCGATGCGGAAACATCGGGTCCAGATAGACCACATCGACGGCTTCGGGTCCTGCCTGGTTCATCCAGTCCAGTGAGTTGCCAGAGTGCAGCGTCATTCGTGCCACAATCGGTGCACAGGCCTCGTTCAGGGCGGCCCGATACAGGCCATCCGCGAGCAGCGCATGGATGACCGGATTACGCTCGAACAGTGCCATCTGACACCCCAGGGAGGCCAGCACGAAAGCGTCCTGACCAAGACCGGCGGTGGCATCCAGTACCTGCAGCGGAGCCCGGGTTTTCTGCAACCCTACGGCACGCGCCACCAGCTGGCCGGCGCCACCACCGTGCTCCCGCCGGTAACCCATCTTGCCACTTACAAATTCCGCCCTGACTGGCCCGGGTGCCCCCTTACCGGTTTGCTGCAGCGCCAGCCCATTTTCGTCCATAAACAATAGCAGGCTGTAGTCCCGAACCTGCTTGGGGGTGACCACGCCCAGCCAGTCAAGACCCAGCTCGGTGGCCAGCGCACGGGCCGCCCCCGGTTCAGCCAACGGGCTGTGGGCAACGGCCAGGATGTGACGGAGAGAGGATGAGACCGGAAGCTCGGTGTGAGAGGAAGGCGACGCCATCAGACCAGAATATCAATTCCGCTCAGCACGCTGCCGCTCTCAAATTCCTGCCCGGCAGCGGCAACGCCGGCAAAAGCCGATAGCGCGCGGGCGGCAGGAAGCGGTACCTCGTCTGCGCGGAAGCGTTCAAGCCGGGCATCTTCTGCAGCGCGCCGGGCTTCGACACGCCGGCTGTCCAGTTCCGGCCCGGTACCACCGGGTTGCGCCGGATTGCCGGGGGCGGTGTCCTGATCCTGCCGGGCGGTGTTGAGTTGATTGCGAACATCACCCGCGGCAAGCGCCTGGGGGTCCGCCGCCGGGGTGCGGGAGACATCCGTGCGTTCACGGGCCGGGGAATTATTGCCAGCCTGGTACAACGAGGGATTTGAGGGATTGATGCCGCCAATCATAACGCACCACCGGGGTGAGAATTCAGAGTCGTCATCGCATTATGGAGGATCTGTTGCAGAATGCAAAGACGGCGGTTGGAGCCGGGATTCACTCCCGACCGGGCAACTTCTTCCAGGCCACTTCGTCCCGGATATACACCGGTTGTGCCTGCTCTGCTGGCACCGCCTGCCCGTTCGCCATTCCCTGTTCGGCCAGTTTCGCCACCTGGGCCGCTGCCGGCAACAGCGTATCGTCAATGGCTGACAGTCGTTCAACGAGCTCACCGGGCATCTGTTCTTTCAGGGTCCAGCCCTGACCGGCGCCGTACCAGTTGCCACCGGCATCCGTCGGCAGAGTCACGGCGTCTGGCGGGCAGACCCGCTCCTCGCCAAGCAATACCGGAAACCCCGCCTCACAGCAGAACGCGCCCCAGTACACCTCACCCATGCGGGCGTCAAAGGCCACGGCCACGCAGTCGCCATTTTTCAGGGCATGGGTTTCGATCGCTGCAAGCGCCACCGCCGCCAGGGACGACACCGGAACCACGGGAATATCCAGCCCCCAGGCCAGCCCCTGCACCACACCGGTTGCAATCCGCAGACCAGTGAACGAGCCAGGGCCCCGGGCGAACGCCAGTGCATCAAGATCGGTTGGGGACAGCCCCTGCTCCGCGCACAATTCGCGAATCATGGGCATTAACAGGCGAGTGTGCCCCCGTGGGGCCACCTCGAATCGTTCGGTCACCCGGCCATCCAGCCAGAGTGCCGCGGAACAGCCCTCGGATGAGGTATCCAGTGCCAGAAGTTTCACAGAATTACGCCTCCGGGGCTGCGCCGGTTTCGATCACTTCAGCTGGGACAGAATCTGATCACGAATGCTGTCGAGGCTGCCAACGCCCTCAACACGCACATACCTGGGTGCATCGGCCGGGGCTTTCTCTGCCCAGCTCTGGTAGAAGCCCACCAGCGGCGCTGTCTGCTCGTGATAGATTTTCAGACGCTTGCGAACGGTCTCTTCCTTGTCGTCTTCGCGCTGGATCAGCGCTTCGCCGGTCTCATCGTCTTTGCCTTCCACCTTGGGCGGATCGTATTTAAGGTGGTAAATGCGGCCACTGCCCTCGTGTACACGACGGCCAGACAGGCGGCTGACGATTTCTTCGTCTTCGACCGAGATTTCGACTACGTAGTCGATGGCGATACCCTGATCTTTCAGGGCCTCAGCCTGGGGAATAGTGCGCGGGAAGCCATCCAGCAGGAAGCCGTTTTTACAATCCGGCTGCTGGATGCGCTCTTCAATCAGGGCGATGATGATGTCATCAGACACCAGGCCACCAGACGCCATCACCTCTTTTACCTGCAGACCCAGCTCGGATTCAGCTTTGACCGCGGCACGGAGCATATCACCCGTGGAGATCTGGGGGATCTCGAAACGCTCGGTAATAAACTGGGCCTGGGTGCCCTTACCTGCGCCTGGCGCGCCTAACATGATGATTCGCATAACGTTGTGCTCCCATTGCTTTATATTATCGTTTGAAAAGTTATGGCAAAGACTCCTGCCTTTGCGACAACCTCTCGCCGGCTCCGGACCGTCAAATCCGGCGCGCACGCACAAAAACGAGGCAGCATTATACGAACTCACACCCTGCAGAGAAAGTCGACCTCTGTATCATTGTCCGAAAGCCGGGCTGTCAGCTGCCTCAGAGGGCGATTGCAGGGCTGAAGATAATCAGGAAGCGAGGGAGGAAGCCAGCACGTCCAGATCGGAAGCCACCTGGTCGATGTCGCTCTGAACCCGCTCCAGCACATCAGCCCGGAGCCCGAGGCTCTCAACCAGTGCCGGCAGGTCATCGGGGTTGAATTCGTCACCGATACCACGCTCCTTGAGCAGGGCATTGGCCAGTTGCACCATCTGGACGTATTCCTCATGCTCGCCATGGTAACCGAGGTGCTGGTGCATACCGGCGGCTTTGATCACCGCTTCCGGCAGCTGCCACAGCCGGTGCAGAATACCACCAATGGCGCCATGGCCAACGGCCAGAATGTCCTGCCGTTCACTGTGGCCAAACACTTCCTGTTCCAGTGAATGCATGCTCGCCTCCGGGTTGATTTCCCGCAGTGCATTCAGTTCTTCAAATTCCGACGGAAACAGGTGCCCCACCAGCAGCAGGCCGAAGTTGTGCAGCAACCCGCACAGATAGGCGAGCCCCTTGTCGCGGCCGGAATAGGCGGCGAGGTTCTGGCACAGGAACGCGCAATACAGGGAGTGTCGCCAGAAGTTATCCATACCGAGCATGCCTCCCCGGGGCACATCGAATGCACGCACCGAGGCAATACCCAGGGCAATGTGGGCAACCCGGTCAAAACCGAGAACCCGGGTGACCGCCTCCTGCACAGAATTGATCTGGCCAGGATAGTTGAAAAGCGCCGAACGGGCATAGCGCATGATCTGCGCGGTCATACTGGGGTCGAATTCGATCAGCTCGGCCAGCTCTTTGGCCGTCGCTTCGGTGTTGGCGGTCAGCCGCAGGATTCGCAATGCCAGGGCCGGCATCGGCGGCAGCCGATAAAGCTTTTGCAGTTTGTCTGCCACGTCTTCCAGAGTCAGTGCGTCGCGATCTTCCACGCCCTGCCCACGGATAACCAGATGCCCCTGCCGGGCGCCAGCCTGGGCCAGCCGGAACGCCCGGCCGTCCATCTCAACCAGACAGTGGTCCGTGCCGCCGGAGAAGATCACACGCTCGGCCGTCACCACATCTTCATCCACCAGAACCGGCAGATCCCAGGCGGCGCCGATCGGTGGCACAAACCCGGGATGACAATCCCCGAACAACCGGGATGTCTGGCGCGCGGTCAGCGGCTGCAGACGCCGACCGGTAAACTGATGCACCGCATCCATATCAAGCGTACTGTCGAAACGGTGCACTGCCATAACCACGCCATTGATATCGATCAGCAGGGTCGCCTTGATAAAGTCATGCTGGGGTTTACCCGAAGCAAGCACCGCCGCGTCCAGATTGGCAACGAGCTCCGTTTCCAGTTGCTGGTAGGTAATGCCCTTGCGGGCCAGAAAACGCGAAAGCCTCTCCGACAATGCCAACGGGGGTAACTCCTTAAATCCAATGGGCCGGGGCTGTCCCGCCCCGGCCTTATTATGCACCTTAACCGGTATTTCGCATACCGGCAGAAATTCCGGCCATGGTCACCTTCAGCGCCCTCTCCACCATTTCCGGCACCTTACCTGCCCCTTCGCTTTCCCGGTCACGCCGCAGCAATTCTGCCTGCAGATAATGCAGCGGATCGGTGTACGGATTCCGGACTTTCATCGAATGGGCAAACACCGGTTCCTGCTCCAGCAGGGTCTGTTGCTGCTTGAGCTCGAGCAGGCGCTCAATGCAGCCCTGCAACCGCTGCCTCAGGCTCTGGCCCAATGCCAGCAACTGCTGGTCCTCAACCAGGGTCTGCTCGTAATAGCTAGCAATGCGCAGATCCGCCTTGGCAAGCACCATTTCCAGCATATCAACGTAGGTGCGGAAGAACGGCCAGCCCTGCATCATCTCCCGCAGCTCTGGCAGACGATTCGCCTGGGCCGCCTCTTCCAGGGCGACATCACTGCCCAGCCAGCTGGGCAGCATCAACCGCATCTGGGTCCAGGCAAAAATCCACGGAATGGCCCTGAGGCTTTCAACACCGCCCGTTGCCTTGCGCCGGGCCGGCCGGCTGCCAAGGGCGAGCTTACCCAGAGCCGTTTCCGGCGTCACCTGGCGGAAGTAAGGCACAAAATCCGGATTCTCACGGACCACCTCACGGTAGGACCGCAATGAACGCTCGGTCAGCCAGTCCATGACCTCGCGCCACTCATCCTTTGGCACAGGTGGTGGCGCCAGAGTCGCCTCAATCACCGCGGTGGTGTACAGGGTCAGGCTCTGCACCGCCAGCCTCGGCAGACCAAACTTGAAGCGGATCATCTCGCCCTGCTCGGTAATCCGGAAACTGCCGTTCACCGAACCCGGCGGCTGGGACAGAATCGCTCGATTGGCCGGACCACCGCCCCGGCCAACTGTGCCACCGCGGCCATGGAACAGAGTCAGATGCACTCCATACCGGTTTGCCACCTCGGTCAGCTTTTCCTGGGCCTGGTACTGTGCCCAGGCCGCCATCAACTGGCCGGCGTCTTTGGAGGAATCGGAATAGCCGATCATCACTTCCTGGCGTCCGCTGCAGTATTCCCGATACCAGTCCACCTCGTACAGGGCCGCCATACTGTCGGGTGCCCCCTTGAGATCATCCAATGTTTCGAATAGCGGTACGACGCGCATGGGGAAAACCATCCCCGCTTCCCGCAGCAGCAAGATCACGTTTAAAACGTCCGATGGCTTGCTGGCCATGGAAATGACATAGGAACCCAGAGCTTCCGGCGTCTGGCCAGCGACCACCTCACAGGTCGCCAGCACCTCGCGCACCGGTTCGGAGGGTTGCCAGTTCCGAGGCACCAGGGGGCGACGCCCTTTCAGCTCCTTGACCAGAAACGCCTGGCGTTCCTGTTCCGACCAGGACAGATAGTCACCCAACCCCAGGTAGTTCACCATCTCTGCCACCGCCTCGGCGTGGCGGGACGCTTCCTGGCGGATGTCGAGCCGGATCAGTGGCAGGCCAAAGGTGTGGGCCCGGCGAATGGTATCCAGCAGCGGACCATTGGCAATGGTCTCCAGCCCGCAGTCCACGAGGGAGCGATAGCACAACTCCAAAGGCCCGGTCAGATCCTCATTCTCGAACAGAATGCCGGAAGCATCCGCCGACTCGCCCTTGACACTGGCCTCGGCCCAGTCCCGGGTCTTGATCAGGCGCTCCCTCAACTGGGCCAATACCTGGCGATATGGCTCACGGGAATCCCCCACCTCGGCCCGCAATTCATCGCTGGCCTGCCACATGGAAAGTTCCGCTCTCAGCGCCTGGATATCACGGAGATAGAGATCCGCTGCCATCCAACGCCCCAGCAGGAACACTTCCCGGGTCACTTCGTGGGTAACATTGGGGTTGCCATCACGGTCCCCGCCCATCCAGGAAGCGATGCGGATGGGCGACACCTGTAACGGAAGCCCCTGACCGGTCGCCTCCGACAGCGACGTATCCAGACTACGGAGAAATTTCGGCAACGCCTGCCAGAGACTGTTCTCGATAACGGCGAAGCCCCACTTGGCCTCGTCCACGGCGGTCGGCCGTTCATGCCGAATCTCGTCGGTATGCCAGGCCTCGGCAATCAACAGCGACAACCGGTCAACGATTTCCTCCCGTTCACCGGGCATCAGGTCGTCGTGATCCAGCCTGGACAGGCAATCGGACATCTCATCGTACTTGAGGATCAGCGTGCGCCGGGCCACTTCGGTGGGGTGCGCGGTTAGCACAAACTCTATGCGTAAATCCGCAACCTTCCGATGCAGTTCTTCCGGGTCTATGCCCCCGGACTTCAGTCGATCGAACACTTCCCCCAGGGATTCCACCATCAGATCTGACGGATGCCCCTGCTTGCGACGAATACCGTGATACTGTTCAGCCAGGTTGGCAAGGTTGAGAAACTGGTTAAAGGCTCGGGTCACCGGCAGCAGTTCATCATCGCTGAGCTGGCCCAGGAGTTTCACCAGGCGTTGTCCGGAACCGCTCTCCTGACGCCGGTCGGCCTTGGCAGCGGCGCGGATTTCTTCAATGCGGTCGTAGCAGTCCTGTCCGGGGAATCGGAGTATGCTCTGGCCAAGCAGATCGCCCAGCAAACGTACGTTTTCTCGAAGATCCGGGTGCAGTTCGGTCACGGCAGGTTCCTTCTGAATTGACGGAAACAATCTAAACTTACGATACTAGGGAGCAACGCAGAAAGTCTATTGACGATTCAACCACTTCGCTCAGGAGCTGACATGAAAGTGACCGAACTGCCCCAACATTGGGAAAAGGAAAAACAGGCCCAGGAGCGCAGCCATGAATACAATCTGCGCCTGCCCCTGGAGGATGCCGCGCGGATTGCTGCTCTGGCGGAGCTCTACCCGGACCGGAGCGAAAGTGACATTCTGAACGACATGATTGCCGCCGCTCTGGACGACCTGATCAGCCAGGGCCCGCTGAAAGACCGATTGGCAGAACAGAAAAAGCCGTAATACAAACAACAACGCCGGGCTAAGCCCGGCGTTGTTGTTACAGAATATGGCAATGGGTGCTGGTAACCGTCAGGCAACAGATTCCAGTTGCCGGGCCTTGAGGCGCTTGATGTGTTTCTGGCTCAGGGCAACGAATTGCGGTGTCAGGCCCTTGTCCTCATAGATTTCAAAGCCATCCTCGTCGTAAGCCACAACCTTTTCACCCTGAACATAGGGAAAACTGGTTTCCAGCTCATCCAGAGCGGCGGAGATCAGATCCCGCATCAGATCCTGGGTAGACTTCATCGGATACAATGCCGCAAGCTTTTGCAAACGGTCATGATGCTGGTCAGTCAAAGACAGATAGGCGGCATCCCGGGTCAGTCGTCCGCGGCCGTGTTTGTCCCAATGCTTGACCAGATCTTTGATCTTCATGGTGCCTTCACTCCTGCATCTTGTTTGATGGCACAGCGCACTTTTTCAGTGCGCCTGTTCCCGGAAGTGTAGACGAAGAATGACAGACCGGTGACGGAAAATTGGTAACGGATTGTACCTATCGGCGACGGTTTCCAGTTCCGCCCGCCTACTCTTTTTCCACCCCTTTCACGCTCTGCCACACGGCGTCGAGCGCTTCCAGGGTTTCTTCATCCAGATTACGACCTTCTTTTTCCAGCACCCGTTCTATGGCACGGAACCGGGCATCAAACTTGTGATTGGTTCGCTTCAGGGCCTGCTCGGGATTTACCTTCAGGAAACGTGCCAGATTCACGCAAACAAACAGCAGGTCACCCAGCTCGTCCTCAACCGCATCCCGATCTCCGGTACCGGCCTCGGCTATTTGCCAGGCTTCCTTGAGCTCGTCGATCTCTTCGTGAAGTTTGTCGAACACCGGGCCGATATCCGGCCAGTCGAAGCCATGCCGGGCCGCACGCCGTTGCAGTTTTTCCGCCCGGGCCATGGCCGGCAGCGTACGGGCAATGCCGTCCAGACGACTGGCCGGAGTATCCGCCACCGGCTTCTCAGCACGCTCTTCAGCCTTGATGCGCTCCCAGCTTTCCTTGATCCAGGCTTCGTCAGGCCGATGATCCGGGTCGATGCGGCTCTCCAGCGTGCCCTCTGGAAACACGTGGGGATGGCGCCGGACCAGCTTGCGAACCAGATGATCAACGATGCCATCAAACTCAAAGTGCCCGGCTTCTTCTCCCATGCGGGCATAGAAGATCACCTGGAACAGTAGATCCCCCAGTTCGTCTTTCAGATGCGGGTAATCCTGCTGCTCGATGGCATCAGCAACTTCGTAGGCTTCTTCAATCGTGTGAGGCACGATGCTGGCAAAGGTCTGTTTGGTGTCCCAGGGGCAGCCGGTCTCCGGATCCCGAAGCCGTGCCATCAGGTGTTTCAGATCTTCGATGCTGTAACTCATCCGCGCTTTCGCCTTACGTCGATGATGTTCGGCAGGTTCCGAATCTGCGCCAGTAGCCGGGCCAGCTGCTCCAGGCTGGAGATTTCCACCGTCACCCGCATGGTGGCCGTGTTTTCGTCCTTGTTGGTCAGGGTGTTAAGAGACAACACATCACTGCGGGACGACGACAGCACCTGGGTGATGTCACGCAGCAGACCGGAGCGGTCGTAGGCCTCAATTTCGATATCCACCGGATAGACCGCCGCCGGCTTCCCGCCCCAGTTCACTTCAATGATACGATTGGGCTCGAATTCCCTCAGGTTCAGGAACGTGAGACAGTCCTGGCGATGCACGGTCACGCCGCGGCCAACGGTGATATAGCCGCCGATGGGGTCGCCGGGCAGCGGTTTGCAGCACTTGGCCACCTGGGTTTTCAGCTTGCCAACACCAAGTATCTGGATATCAGATTCGGTGTCATAGGGCTTTTTCCGGTTCGGGGTCAGCTTGAGATCCAGCTGTTCGGACCGGGGCTCCAACAACTGCTGCGCCACGTTGGCCACATGAGTGGGCCGAAGGTCTCCCGCCCCGATGGCGGCAAACATGTCATCGATACCGTGGTAGTTGACCTTGGCCGCCAGCTCTTCCAGATCCACATCATACAGCGACAGCCGCTTGAACTCGTCTTCCAGGATAGCCCGGCCGTCAATGACGTTGCGGTCGCGGTTCTGCTGTTTGAACCAGTGCGTCACCTTGGCGCGGGCACGGGAGGTCTGGATATAACCCAGGCTCGGGTTGAGCCAGTCCCGGCTGGGGGCCGGATTATTCGAAGTCAGAATAAACACCTGGTCCCCGGTCTTGAGCGGGTAGGTCAGCGGAACAATCCGGCTGTTAACTCTGGCACCCCGGCAGGCGTGGCCGATTTCGGTGTGCACCCGGTAGGCAAAATCCACCGGTGTGGCACCCTGAGGCAGGTCCACCACGTGGCCTTCGGGCGTAAACACGTACACCCGGTCGGAGGCCACGTCGGATTTCAGATGATCTGCAAGGCCAGAAATGTCGCCCAGTTCCTCCTGCCACTCCAGAACCTGGCGCAACCAGTTGATCTTGGCGTCGTAGCCGGTGGACTTGTTCCGGGTATCGGTGCCCTTGTACAGCCAGTGAGCACACACGCCCAGCTCCGCTTCCTCATGCATGGAATGGGTGCGGATCTGCACCTCCATCACCTTGCCCTCCGGGCCGATCACCGCGGTGTGCAGCGACTGGTAACCGTTCTCCTTGGGGTTGGCAATGTAGTCATCAAACTCGTTGGGAATGTGGCGCCACAGGGTGTGAACAATCCCCAGCGCGCCATAGCAATCACGAACTTCCGGCACCAGAATACGCACGGCGCGGACATCGTACACCTGGGAAAAATCGATGCCCTTGCGGCGCATCTTCCGCCAGATACTGTAGATGTGCTTGGCCCGCCCGCTGAGCTCGGCCTTGATGCCGGAGGCCTTGAGCTCGGTTTGCAAGGTGTCGATCACCCGGCGGATGTAGCTTTCACGGTCCAGCCGTTTCTCGTCCAGCAGCTTGGCGATTTTCTTGTACGCCGAGCCATGCAGGTAGCGGAACGAGAGGTCTTCCAGCTCCCATTTGATGTGGCCGATACCGAGCCTGTGCGCCAACGGGGCATAGATGTCGAAGACTTCCCGGGCCACGCGCATGCGCTTTTCTTCCGGCGCATCTTTCACCGCACGAATGGCACAGGTGCGCTCCGCCAGTTTGATGAGCGCCACCCGAACGTCATCAATCATGGTGACCAGCATCTTGCGGACATTGTCCAGCTGGCCTTCGCTCTGCCCCAGAACATTACCCTTGAGCGGATGATGGATGGACGAAATCGCGGCCATCTGCTGCACGCCGTTAATCAGCCCCGCCACTTCATCGCCGAATTCCTTGCGAATCTCTTCAAGCGGCACCCGTTCTTCCCGCACCGCCCGGTAGAGCACGGCGGCGACCAGACTGGCCTGGTCAAGGTGCAGCTCTGCCAGTACCTGAGCCATTTCCAGGCCAGTCCGGAAACTGCTGGCACCGGGCGCCCACAAACGGTCTTCCCGGAACGCCTGAACGGCGATCTGGGCGGATTTCTCACAAGCGCGCCGAAGCTGATCCGGATCCTCGAGATGAGTCTGCTCAGCGATATGCTGCACACAGCGGTCTATATCGACCTCGCCGTCACCGCTGATCGAATAATCTTCCCGAACTTTTACCATGGCAGAGCTTTACCCGTTTGTTTTTCGGTTATTCTCACGGCCATCCTGGCCGTTCCGTAGGATACCCCCAAAACCCGATCAGTCTGCGTTACGCTCAAACAACGCGATGGACTCAACGTGGGTGGTATGGGGGAACATGTCCATCACACCTGCCTGTATCAGCCGATAGCCGTTGCGCACCATCACCCCGGCATCCCGCGCCAGGGTGGCGGGGTTGCAGGACACGTAGACAATACGGTTGGCCCCAAAGGCGGTCAGATACTTGCAGATCTCCTCCGCCCCAGAACGGGGGGGATCAATCAGAATCTTGTCAAAACCCTCTTTTGCCCAGGATTGCCCGGTGAAATCCCCGTGCAGATCTGCCCCGTGGAATTCCACATTGGAGAGATCGTTCAGGCGGGCGTTTTCACGGCCGCGAACCACCATGGTATCGTCGCCTTCCACACCCACAACCTGCCCGCCCTTGCGCGCCAGTGGCAGCGTAAAGTTGCCCAGTCCACAGAACAGATCCAGTACCCGCTCACCGGGCTGGACGTCCAGCCACTCGACCGCACGGTGCACCATATTGCGGTTGATGCCGGCGTTCACCTGGGTGAAGTCCATAGGATGGAAGGCCATGGTGAGGTCAAACTCATCCATACGATAGGTCAGGCGTTCATCGTCCCGCCCGGTGGATTCCGGCCAGATCCGGTGCACGGTGTCCGGGCCCTTGGGCTGCAGATAGATATGCAAGTCATGGGCCTGACCAAAGGCGATCAGCTTTTCCCGGTCCTCCGGCACCAGGTCATCCATGTTGCGGAACACCATGGCCGCAAGATCATCGCCGCAGGCCACTTCCACCTGGGCAATCCGGTCGAATGCCGCCATGCCATGCAGCAACTCCCGAAGAGGTTCGATTCGCTCACCAATCCGGGGATCCAGTACCACGCAGCGGTCAATATCGGTCAGAAAGCTGTTGCGCTTCTCCCGGAAACCAACCAGCACCGACTCCCGGGCCTTCACATAACGCACACCCAGCCGCGCCTTGCGACGATAGCCCAGGCTGTCCGGCGAACGCATCGGAGCCACCCACTGCTCCGGCTCAATGCCACCGAAATGGGCAAAATGCTCGCGCAGAGTATTCTCCTTGAACCGAATCTGGGCATCGGCGCTCATGTGCTGAAGGCTGCAGCCACCACAAAGATCAGCAAATTCACAGGGTGGCTGCTGGCGGTCGGGCGCCGTGTCCAGCACCTCGGTTGTGCGCAGTTCATCAAATCGGCTGCGGGTGCTGACCATTTTGGCCATCACGGTTTCGCCCGGCAGGGCTCCGTCAACAAACTGGGTTTTACCATCAGCACGGGCAATGCCCCGGCCATCGTGGCTCAGGGTCTCGATTTCACAACGCACGGGCTCCTTGGGCAGAACCTTGCGGCGACGCTTGCTCATATAGAATTCTCTTGATTGGGGGCCACTCAGGCGCCGGGAAATACACCGGTGGAGAGGTAACGGTCTCCGCGGTCACAGATAATGGCCACGATCACCGCGTTTTCAACCTCACGGGACAATTTCAGGGCCGCGGCAATGGCACCGCCGGAGGACACACCACAGAAAATACCTTCCCGCTCGGCCAGTGCCCGCATGGTGTCCTCGGCTTCCTGCTGGCCAATATCCAGCACCTGGTCGACCCGGCTGGCATCATAGATTTTCGGCAGGTAAGCCTCGGGCCAGCGGCGGATACCGGGAATAGAAGCGCCATCCTCGGGCTGCAGGCCGATAATGCGGATATCGGGGTTACGCTCTTTCAGGTAACGAGACACGCCCATGATAGTGCCGGTGGTCCCCATGGAGCTGACAAAGTGCGTGACCCGTCCGGCCGTCTGCTCCCAGATTTCCGGACCTGTGGTGTGATAGTGGGCCGAAGGGTTATCGGCATTGCTGAACTGGTCCAGCACTTTACCCTTGCCCTCGGCCTCCATGCGAATAGCCAGATCCCGGGCGCCTTCCATGCCCTGTTCACGGGTAACGTTCACCACCTCGGCGCCGTATGCACGCATGGAGGCCCGGCGCTCCTCACTCAGGTTGTCGGGCATGATCAGCACCATCCGGTAGCCTTTGATGGCCGCGGCCATGGCCAGGGCAATGCCGGTATTGCCGGAGGTAGCCTCAATCAGGGTGTCCCCGGGCTTGATTTCGCCCCGGCGTTCGGCCTCCTGGATCATGCTCAGAGCCGGACGGTCTTTCACCGAACCCGCCGGGTTGTTCCCCTCCAGTTTCGCCAGGATGACGTTACTGGTGTCTCCCGGCAGACGCTGCAGACGCACCAGGGGAGTATGGCCGACATAATCTTCAATGGTGGGGAAAATCATATTGATACCCTGTGATACACTTTCGGATTCGAATCATACGCGTTATGGCCGCCTTGTCCCAATACAGCTTGTCGCTATATCCATGACCTGCGGCTATAACTGTCTGTTTCCGGGATAATGGCCACGGTTATATCATTGCCGTTCAGCTATGCTGACAAGGAAGTATCCACAAGCAGGCTTTCCCTGCCGGTGGACAAGGTAATTTTACAGGAACACGGTATGCGACGTTGGGGCATTCGCAAGAAAGTACTGGTGGTAACTCTGGTTCCCACTCTGCTCACCACGCTGTTGTTGGGGCTATTCTTTACCTACAGCTGGGTGAACAACATTGAGAACCTGCTGAAGGATCGCGGTGAATCCCTGTCCCGACAGCTTGCGGCAGGCTCTGAATATGGCCTGTTCACCGCCAACCGAAGCCTGCTCAGCAGCCTCTCCAACGCCCTTCTTGAAGAACAGGATGTTCGCTCCATCACCTTCTATGGCAGCGACGGCCAGCGCATGCTGCACACCGGCCCGGGCAGTGCGGAAACTGTAGCGATGACTCCCCTGGAACCCGATCAACCGATCCGGGTAACCCGCGACAGCAGCACCCGCTTCGTTACCCCGGTTCACCTGCAGGATCTGATGATCGAGACCATGCTGGACCCGGACGCCCGCCAGTCTGCGGCAGAACGTCAGGCGCCACTGGGCTGGGTTGCCGTAGAGATGTCCCACGTCCGTACCGAAAAGGAAACCTACAAAGCCTTGCTGATCTCGTTGCTGCTGGTGATCGGCGGCGTCCTGCTCAGCTTGGCCATTGCGCTGCGGCTGAGCCGCGCCTTTACCGACCCGGTGTTCCAGCTCAACGAAGCCGTGGCCAAACTCAAGGAAGGCAAGCTCGACACCCGGGTTTACACCAGTGCCGGCCCGGAGTTCGAACAGCTGGAATCCGGGCTCAATGATATGGCCTCGGAATTGAGCAAGGCCCAGGCCGAAATGCAGCAGAATATTGATCAGGCCACCGAAGACCTGCGGGAGACCCTGGAGACCATCGAAATCCAGAATATCGAACTGGACTTTGCCCGCAAGGAGGCACTGGAGGCGAGCCGCATCAAATCGGAATTCCTGGCCAACATGTCCCATGAAATCCGGACACCGTTGAACGGCATCATCGGCTTCACCGAACTGTTGCTGAAAAGCCCACTGCCCCGCCAGCAGCGTGACCACCTGAATACCATCCGCAAATCCTCGGAAATCCTGCTGACCATCATTAACGACATTCTGGATTTCTCCAAGATCGAGGCCGGCAAACTGATCCTGGACCGCGTGCCGTTCCAGCTCCGGGATATTGTGGAGGAAGTGATGGTCATGCTGGCACCGGCTGCCCACGCCAAGAACCTCGATCTGGTACCGCTGGTTTACAACGATGTACCGGACAACATCATGGGGGACCCGTTGCGGGTCAAGCAGGTAATCACCAACCTGGTGAACAATGCCATCAAGTTCACCCAGACCGGCGAAGTGGTATTGCGGGCGAGCCTGGAAGATGAAGATACGGAACATAACCGGGTCACCCTGCGCCTGAGCATCACCGATTCCGGCGTTGGCCTGTCCCGTGCCCAGCAGCAGTCACTGTTTAACGCCTTCAGCCAGGCCGATGCCTCCACCGCCCGCCAGTATGGCGGTACCGGTCTGGGGCTGGCCATTTCCAAAAGGCTGGTGGAAGAAATGGGCGGCAAGATCGGCCTGGAAAGCGAACTGGGCAAAGGTTCCACGTTCTGGTTTACCCTGACCCCGGAACTGTCCTCAACCGGCGACAGCTCCAGCCCCAAAGAGGCGCTCAGGGGCGAGAAAATCATCTATCTCGAACATCAGAAAACAACCGGACTGGCGGTGGAGCACCTGTTACGGGATTGGGGCGTGACCGTTGAGCGGGTTGCCTCGCCCGGGGCCCTCCAGGAACAGGTAGAAGAGGCGCAACGGCGGCAGGAAGGCTACGCCGGTGCCATCATCGGCATTACCCGTCACCTGCTCAACTCCAGCCAGTACTGCAATCTGGTGCGCTCGCTGGAAGTGGAACGCGACTGCCGGACCCTGCTGCTGACGCCCACTCTGGAAACACACGACACGCCGCTGTCAGGCCTGGCCAGCGGCCACCTGACCAAGCCGGTCTGCCGGGATGCCCTCTACGATGAACTGCTGCTGCTCATCCATGGCATTCAGTCGGGCAACCGAAGCACGCCGGAAGCCGCGCTGCCACTGCGGCAGGAGAGTGGTTCCGGCACGCCCCGCATTCTGGCGGTGGACGACAACGAAGCCAACCTGAAACTGGTGATGACCTTGCTCAATGACTGCCGCTTGGAAGCCGAAGGGGCCTCCAGCGGGTTCGAGGCATTGACCAAGGTCCGTCAGAAAGCCTTTGACCTGGTGTTCATGGACCTGCAGATGCCGGGTATGGACGGCGTGGAAACCACGGCCCGCATCCGTGATCTGGACAGCGGCTCACACCACACCCCCATTATTGCCCTGACCGCCCATGCTCTGGCGGACGAACAGGAACGGCTGGCGCAACAAGGCTTCGACGGCTATATGCCCAAGCCGATCAGCAGCAACCAGCTGGTAGAACTGATTCGCGAATACACCGGGTACGACTGCACCGATAGCGCCGACCGCTTCCGGATCTCCGAAGTACGGGATACCCGCCGAACACTGCGGCCGTCAAACCGCCGGATGCAACAGGACTGCGTCAGTGTAGAAGAGAGCATTCAACTGGCGGCGGGCAAGGCAGATCTGGCGGAGGAGCTGTTCAGCATGCTGCTGGAGCAGTTACACACCGATATCGACCGGGTTCAGGCGCTTTGGCAGACCGGTGACAACGAGCCCCTGCTTGAGTGCGTGCATAAGCTTCACGGGGCAACCCGGTACTGCGGCGTTCCCGAGCTGCGCACAGCCGCCAACCGGTTCGAGACCGCCCTGAAGTGCGAGGCACCGGATCGTGAGCTGTTGAAAGATCAATTGATCGCGGCCATGGAGCGGCTGCAGATCTGGAGTGAGCAGACCGACTGGCAGCAACTGTTCCGGGAACAGCAGCGCCAGCCGGAAACCACCTGATTGTTGATCAGGCTCTGGCCCGGTGAAGAATCGCCTTCATGTCCCGTACGGCGTCTTTCAGGCCGGTAAAAACGGCACGGGCGATGATCGCATGGCCGATGTTCAGTTCATTGATACCGGGGATCGAGGCCACCCGCTCGGTGTTGTGATAGTGCAGGCCATGGCCGGCATTCACAACCAGCCCCTTCTTGCGGGCATAGGCCACGGCATCGGCAAGCACTTTGAATGAGGCTTCCACCGCTTCGGGTTCCCTGGCCTCGGCATATTCACCGGTATGCAACTCCACCACCGGCGCACCGCAGCGCACCGCCGCGTCGATCTGCACCGGGTCCGGATCGATAAACAACGAAACCTCGGCGCCGATTTTTGCCAGACGATCACAGGCCTTGGCCACCCGTTCTTCCTGGCCATCCACATCCAGGCCACCCTCGGTGGTGAGCTCTTCGCGTTTTTCCGGCACGAGGCAGACACATTCCGGGCGCACCTGCTCGGCGAATGCCAGCATGGCGTCGGTCACCGCCATTTCCAGATTCATTTTGGTCTGCAGTACTTCCCGCAACAGCAGCACATCCCGGTCCTGGATATGTCGGCGATCCTCACGGGGGTGAATGGTGATGCCATCGGCACCAGCCTCTTCCGCCACCAACGCCGCCTGCACGGGATCCGGGTAACGGGTGCCCCGGGCCTGACGCAAGGTGGCCACATGATCAATATTCACTCCAAGCAGGACTCGGGTATTCATGACTCTCTCCCAGATGACGGATTCGAATGACTGAACAGGGAACGGCTGTGCAGCGGCCTGCCCTGCAAAAGGTAATCCACCAGCACCCGCATGACGCGCTTGGCGGTTTTACGGGGTGCTTCACTCATGAAATCGCCGGCCGCCAGTGCCAGCAATGCCTCACCCGGCAATTGGCGCAATGGCAGCTCCGGCGCGAGGTTGGAAACGATTCCCTGGCCCGGATCGTAGCCATAGAGTTCTCCAGCACGCACCGGCATACCGGTATCCGTGGTTTCGTCCCAGGCAAAATCGTAGCCCAGCGAGGCGGCGAACGCGCGCTCAAAACGCCTCAGTAACGGCTCGACATCGTCCTGTGAAGACAGATCCGCCAGGGCCTGCAGGGTTTCAATGTAGCTGGCAAACAGCGCGGGGGAGGGATCGGCCACCGGCAACACCCGCTGCACCAGTTCGTTGATGTAGAAACCACTGTACAGTGCGCGGGGTTGGCTGACCGCTGGCGCACTGCGCACTTCCAGCTGCACCAGGGTTTTCAGGTCGCTCTTGCCGGTCCAGTCCACTAATAACGGCTGGAATGGCTGCAGCTGGGCCTTGAGCGGGCTCCTGGTGCTGTTGGCACCGCGGGCAACCACACTCATGCGGCCGTGATTCAGAGTAAACAGATCCACCAGCAAGGCGGTTTCGCGCCAGGGTCGCCGATGGACCACATAAGCGGGCTCTTGCTGCACCGCGCCTTTCATGGCGGCCTCAGAAATCGCTCATGCCCAGGCTTTTCAGAGCCCTGTCGCTGTCAGCCCAGCCTCGCTTGACCTTGACCCAGAGCCGGAGCATTACCTTGGACCCGAACATTCGCTCCATATCCACCCGGGCTTCCTGACCGATACTGCGCAGGCGCTCGCCCTTGTCGCCAATGATGATTTTCTTCTGGCCTTCCCGTTCGACCAGAATCAGTGCCGAAACATGCAGGGTTTTGCCCTGGTGCTTGAACTCTTCAATCTCCACCGCTACGGAATACGGCAATTCAGCGCCGAGCTGGCGAGTGATTTTCTCCCGCACCATTTCGGCCGCCATAAAGCGTTCACTGCGATCGGTAATCTGATCATCCGGGTAAAAGTGAACACTCTGGGGCAGAAAGCGGCCAACAGCCGATTCCAGTGGTTCCAGGTTGGTCTCTTTCAGTGCCGAAAGCGGAATGATCTCGGCAAACTCCCGCTTTTTCGACAGAGTCTCCAGATGGGGCAGCAACAGCTCCCGCTTATCCAGCTTGTCGACCTTGTTGACCGCCAGGATAACCGGGCACTTCACCCTGCTCAGCTTCTCCAGCACCATTTCATCAGCACTGGTCCACGCCAGTTGATCGACAACAAATACCACCACATCCACGTCGATCAGGACGGACGCCGCCGCCTTGTTCATATAGCGGTTCAGCGCCCGGGGCTCATCCTCATGCATGCCCGGTGTATCCACATAAATGGCCTGTACCGGGCCTTCAGTTTTGATACCGAGCACCTGATGCCGGGTGGTCTGCGGCTTACGTGAGGTGATGCTCAGCTTCTGGCCAAGGATGTGATTGAGCAGTGTGGACTTGCCTACATTCGGCCGGCCGACAATGGCGACAAAACCACAACGGCTTTCCGGGTTTTCCGGGCGGGTAATATCAGTCATCAGGAATTCTCCACACCCAGTTGCTTGAGTGCATTTCGGGCGGCCTGCTGTTCAGCAACACGTCGACTACTGCCAGTGCCGGTGGTTTTACGGTCCAGCGAGGGTAAGGCGCAGGAGACATGGAAGGTCTGGTTGTGCGCCTCGCCATCAACGGAGATCACTTCATAGCGTGGCAGAGGAAATTGCCTGGACTGCAGGTACTCCTGCAGCCGGGTTTTCGGATCTTTCTGGGTGTCCTGAATATCCAGGTTCGCCAAACGCTGTTCAAACCAGCGTAACACCTGGGCCCGACAGGTGTGAAAATCGCTGTCCAGGTAGATGGCACCGATAATGGATTCCACCGCATCAGCGAGAATGGACTCGCGGCGGAAGCCGCCACTTTTCAGCTCTCCCGAGCCGAGACGGAGATACTGGCCCAACTGGAATTCACGACCGATTTCGGCCAGGGTGACACCCTTGACCATACGGGCCCGAAGCCGGCTAAGCTGGCCTTCCCGGGCCTTCTCAAAATGAAGATACAGATACTCGGCGATCACCATGTTCACGATGGAATCGCCCAGAAACTCAAGACGTTCGTTATTCTGGTTGCCAAAACTGCGATGGGTCAGCGCCAGCAGAAGCCGCTCCGGTTCCTTGAACTGGTAGCCAATGCGGCGCTGAAGTTGGTCTAGGTCTGGTTGTGAACTCACTGGCCCTTAAACTCATACTCGTGCTGGAAGTGCACAATGGTGTCCACGTTCCGGAAGATGTTGTTGCGAACCTCGTAATCCACCTTGATCACGACCAGTTCGCCATTTTTTTCGACGGAAATATTCTTGGGATCAAAACCGTCGACATTGTTCACGCTCAGGCGCTTGTTGATCAGGCTGCGCACCTGCGCCGGGCCCATCTGTGACAGGCCTTCGGTACCATCCAGGCTTTCCAGCGCTTCCTGGATGGTGAAGTCATCCAGGTAAGCCGGCCCGATCTTGATCGCCAGAGTCAGCAGGCCACCGAAGAACAGGGCCATGATCATCATCGTCAAAGCGCCGCCCTGCTGCGTGTTCAGGCCTGCGGGATAGTGTCTTCTCATCGTCTTTTACTCCGGAACCATCAGAATTATTGGATGCCACCCACCCGATCAAAAGATGGCAGACTTGTCAGTGATTTCCAGTGCATCCAGATGGCAAAGGCCTTGCCCACCACCATCTCATCCGGCACCGTGCCCCAGAAACGGCTGTCGTTACTGTTGTCACGGTTATCGCCCATGACAAAGTAATGGCCTTCAGGAACAACCCATTCCCCCTCACCGGAACCGCTCACCCGGCCCATGGTCAGGTACAGATCATGCTCAACTTCACCCAACTGTTCCCGCCAGCGCTCCATGGGGGGCAATCGCGCGACGAAATTCCGGGGTACCGGCTCGCCATTAATGAACAGCTGCTTGTTGCGATAACGAATATGATCGCCCGGCAGACCGACAACCCGCTTGATGTAATTGGTGGCGCCATCCTCAGGATAGCGGAACACCATGACATCACCGCGTTCCGGGTCGCCGATCTCAACGATCTTGGTGCCGGCCACGGGCAGGCGCAGGCCGTAGGCATACTTGTTGACCAGGATAAAATCCCCCACTTCGAGGGTTGGCAACATGGAGCCTGAGGGAATCTGGAACGGCTCGATCAGGAACGACCGAAGCACCAGCACCACCGCCAGCACGGGGAAAAATGAGCGGCTGATATCCACCAGCCAGGGTTCCCGGTCCTCGAGGTCCTCGGCTGATTCGTCTACCTGGCCACCCTGCGCCGCGCCGGCTAGCCGACGCTTTCTCAGGAACAGGATGTCCGCCAGCCAGACCACGCCGGTCGCGAAGGTGAGGACCACCAGTACCAGTGGAAAATCAATGTCCATCCAGGTGCCTTTTTAGTTATCCACTTTCAATACAGCAAGAAACGCTTCCTGAGGCACCTCGACATTACCCAGCTGCTTCATGCGTTTTTTACCTTCCTTCTGCTTCTGAAGCAGTTTCTTTTTACGGCTGACATCGCCGCCATAACACTTCGCCGTTACGTTCTTGCGCAGGGCCTTGACCGTTACCCGGGAAACCACCTGGGTACCAATCGCCGCCTGGATGGCAATATCAAACATCTGGCGCGGGATCAGCTCTTTCATCTTCTCGATCAGCTGGCGCCCTTTGCGATGGGCCAGGTCCCGGTGCACAATCAGCGCCAGGGCGTCGACACGTTCACCGTTGATCAGTACATCCAGGCGAACCAGGTTGGCATTCTGGAAACGGACAAAGTGGTAATCCAGTGATGCAAAGCCTCGGCTGGCCGACTTGATCCGGTCGAAGAAGTCCATCACCACTTCCGCCATCGGCAGCTCGTAGGTGAGCTGTACCTGTGTGGACATAAAGTGCATGTTCTTCTGCACACCGCGCTTTTCTTCGCACAGAGCAATGACATTACCGAGATGCTCCTGGGGCACCAGGATGTTGGCCTCGACAATGGGCTCACGCATTTCTTCGATGGAACCAATATCCGGAAGCCTTGATGGGTTGTCCACCGACAGGGTCTCACCCTGCTTGGTGACCACTTCATAGATTACCGTCGGCGCCGTGGTAATCAGATCCAGATCGTACTCTCGCTCCAGCCGCTCCTGAATGATTTCCATGTGCAGCATGCCCAGGAAACCACAGCGGAAGCCAAAGCCCAGGGCGTCAGAGTTCTCAGGCTCAAAGAACAGCGAGGCGTCGTTGAGGGTGAGCTTTTCCAGGGCATCCCGGAAATCGTCATAATCATCGGCGCTGACCGGGAACAGACCGGCGTATACCTGAGGCTTCACTTTCTTGAACCCCGGGAGCATCGGAGTCTCTTCCGCGAATTTCTGGTGCACGATGGTGTCACCCACGGGCGCACCGTGGATATCCTTGATGCCGGCCACCACAAAACCAACGTCACCGGCTTCGAGCACATCGGTGTCGGTCGGCTTGGGATTGAAGACACCGACCTTGTCGGCGTTCCAGGCTTTCTTGGTGGACTTGATAACGATCTTGTCGCCCTTGCGCAGCACACCTTCGGTCACCCGCACCAGTGACACCACGCCCAGGTAGTTATCAAACCAGGAATCAATAATCAGTGCCTGCAACGGCGCACTGCGATCGCCTTTGGGAGGCGGAATCTTTTTGATCAGATCCTCGAGTACATCCTCAACACCCAGCCCGCTTTTGGCACTGCAGCGCACGGCATCGGAAGCGTCAATGCCGATGATGTCCTCAATCTCCGCCGCTACCCGCTCGGGCTCGGCCTGGGGCAGATCCATCTTGTTCAGGACCGGCACCACCTCAAGGCCCTGTTCGATAGCGGTGTAGCAGTTGGCCACCGACTGGGCTTCCACACCCTGACCGGCATCCACCACCAGCAGCGCCCCTTCACAGGCATACAGTGAGCGGGACACCTCGTAGGAGAAATCCACGTGGCCCGGGGTATCGATGAAATTCAGTTTGTAGATTTCCCCATCCTTTGCCTTGTAATTGAGCGTGACGCTCTGGGCCTTGATGGTGATCCCGCGTTCCCGCTCCAGATCCATGGAGTCCAGGACCTGTTCGGCCATTTCACGGTCAGTCAGGCCACCGCAGATCTGGATAAAACGATCCGCCAACGTGGATTTACCGTGGTCGATGTGGGCAATAATGGAAAAGTTACGGATTCGGCTCAGTTCAGTCACAGACAATGATTACTCATATAAGACGTAGGATTGAGCCCGGAGGGGCCGCTACCGGGA
>Ga0079224_100002436_pt1 | contig 22581 bp, 20 predicted proteins | sample Stecom2015_FD_80414 | JGI IMG/M metagenome (GOLD analysis project Ga0079224, IMG submission 80414) | Agricultural soil microbial communities from Utah to study Nitrogen management - Steer compost 2015 | ecosystem: Environmental > Terrestrial > Soil > Agricultural land | place: USA: Utah...
GCGCCACTCGGTCGGACGCCCGAGCCAGACGCGGGCCGCCTGCGCACGTTTGAAGTACAGGTGCGGATCGTATTCCCAGGTGAAACCCACGCCGCCGTGCAGCTGGATCGCCTCCTGCGTGCAGAATTGCGCCGCGTCGTCCGCCAGGCAGCGCGCCATCGCGGCGAGTTTCAAGCTGCGGCGCTCGTCGACCCCAAGATCGAATTCCACCGCGGCGCCGAGCACCGCGGAGCGCGCCAGCTCGACGGCGACCATCATCTGTGCACAGCGGTGTTTGAGCGCCTGAAACGTCGCGAGCGGCTTGCCGAACTGCACTCGCTGTCCGAGATGCGCGACGGTCAGGTCCAGGCACTGTTGCGCAACGCCGACCTGCTCTGAGGCCAGCACGATCGCGCCCAATCGTCGGGCGGCTTCCAGCGCGCGCTCGACCGCCGCGCCGCGCGCCAGACAGTCGCCCTCGGGTACGTACACGGCCTGCAGGCTCACTGCGGCTACCGGACGCGTGGCGTCGTAATTGTCGCGCGCCCGCCGAGTGACGCCGGATGCGTCCAGCGCGACGGCGAGCAGCACATCGCCCGCCTCGGTTTGCGCTGGCGTCAACAGCCAATGCGCAGCCATCGCCGCCGGCGTCGCCGGCAGCACGCCGTCGAGCCGCCAGCCTGCGCCGTCGCGGCGCGCCGCGAGCGGCGCCTGCGGCAGCAATCCGAGATCGAGCGTGAAGATCTGCTCGCCGCTTGCGAGCGACGGCAGCCAGCGCGCTGCAACCGCCTCATCGCCGATCGCAAGCAAGGTCGCGCCGGCGAGCACGGCGCTCTCGAGCCACGGTGCGCACGCCAGGCGACGGCCAGTAGCTTCCGCAACCAGCACGAGTTCGGTGACGCCCAGGCCGAGCCCGCCATACGCCTCAGGCAGATGCACGCCGCAGGTCCCGAGCTCGGCGAGCTGCGCCCACAAGCCCGCATCGAAACCGCCAGACTCGAATGCGGCGCGCCGCATGTGCGCCGAGTCGCTCGCGCTCGCGAGCAACTGCTCGACCGAGTCCGCGATCTGACGCTGCTCTTCGGTAAGCCTCAGATCCATCGCCGGCTCAGGCGCCGTAGACAGGTTGCGCCGGCCGGCGCTCGGCGATCAGCTTGTTCACTACGTCGGTCAACTCCGCCGGCTCCCAGCGGGCGCCCTTGTCCGTGATCTTGCCGGTGCGCCAGCCTTCGGCGATCGACAGCTCGCCGCCCTTGGCCTCGAAGCACAGACCGGTGACGTGCGCCGAGAGCGGACTGCCGAGCCAGACGACGATCGAGGCCACGTTCATGGGATCCCAGACGTCGAAGCCGCTCTCGGGTTTCTTCACGAGATCGGGCATCGCGCCTTCGGTCATCGAGGTGCGCGCAGCCGGCGCCAGGCAGTTGACGGTGACGCCATAGCGCTTCAGCTCCACCGCCTGCACCAGGGTCAGCGTGGCGATGCCGCCCTTGGCCGCCGAATAATTGCTCTGCCCGACCGAACCCTGCAGCCCAGCGCCGGAGCTCGTGTTGATGATGCGCGCATCGACCGGCTTGCCGGCCTTGCTCGCATCGCGCCAGCGGCGCCCAAGCACGTTCGCCAGGCAAAAATGGCCCTTCAGGTGCACGCGCATCACGGTGTCCCAGTCGTCCTCGCTCAGCGACAGGAACATGCGGTCGCGCAGGACGCCGGCGTTGTTCACGAGCACGTGCACCTCGCCGAACGCGGCCACAGCGGCGTCGACAATGCCCTTGGCGCCGTCCAACGTCGTGATGTCGCCGCTGTCGGCGAGCGCACGGCCGCCCGCGGCCACGATCTCGCCGACCACCTCTTCGGCGGCGTCACGCCGAATGTCGTTGACCACCACGTTCGCGCCTTCGGCGGCGAACGACAGCGCGTAGGCGCGGCCAAGGCCGCCGCCCGCGCCAGTGATGATTACGGTGCGACCGTCACAAATGCCCATGGTTCTGCTCTCATCCCAGTCGTTCGATGATCGTTACATTCGCCTGCCCGCCGCCCTCGCACATCGTCTGCAGGCCGTAGCGGCCGCCCGTGCGCTCGAGCTCGTACAGCAGCGTCGTCATCAGCTTGGTTCCGCTCGCGCCGAGCGGATGACCGAGCGCGATGGCGCCGCCGTTCACGTTGGTGCGTTCGTGCGGGTAACCCGTTTCCTTCAGCCACGCCATCACCACCGAAGCGAACGCCTCATTGATCTCTACGAGGTCGATGTCCTCGAGCTTCATACCGGCTTTGGCGAGCGCGCGGCGCGTAGCCGGAATGGGCGCGGTCAGGTGCCAGATCGGGTCGTCGGCGAGCACGGACAGGTGCACGATGCGCGCGCGCGGCGTGAGCCCGTAGCGCTTCAATGCGGTTTCCGAGACCACGAGCACCGCCGAGGCGGCGTCGCAGGTCGAGCTCGACACCGCCGCCGTGATCTTCGGGAAGGCGGGATCGACCGGCTGCAGCGTGGCCATTTTCTCGAGCGTGCTGACGCGAGCGGTCTCGTCCATGCGGAACTCGCCATACGGTACGACTTCGCGATCGAAGCGCCCCTCGGCGATGGCTCGCAGCGCGCGGTCATGGCTTTCTTTCGCGAACACCTCCATGTCGGCGCGGCTGATATTCCAGTGGTCAGCGATGCGCTGTGCAGCGTAGAACTGGTTCACCGGCGCATCGCCGAAGCGCGCCCGCCAGCCCCGGCTTTCGGCGAACGGCGTCGTGAAGCCGAGCGGCTGGCCGGCCAGCATGGCCGAGGAGATCGGGATGCTGCTCATGGTCTGCACGCCGCCGGCGAGCACGACGTCCTGGGTCCCGCTCATCACCGCTTGCGCGGCGAAGTGCACGGCCTGCTGCGAGCTGCCGCACTGCCGATCGACGGTCGTGCCGGGCACGTTGAGCGGCATCCCCGCCGCGAGCCAGGCCGTGCGGGCGATATCGCCCGCGAGCGCGCCGATCGTGTCGACGCAGCCAAAAATCACGTCGTCGTATTCTTCCGCTGGGATCGCGTTGCGGCCGACGATCGCCGCGATCACGTGTGCGCCGAGATCGGCGCCGTGCACGTGGGCGAGCGAGCCCTTGCGCTTGCCGGTCGGGGAGCGCAATGCGTCGACGATGAAAGCTTCAGCCATGGAGTGTTCTTCCCGTCTCAAGAGAGCGTCGCGGCCGGACCGAGCGGCGCATCGTCGCGCAGCAGCGTCTCGGCCAGGCGCGCTTTGTGAAATGCGCGGTCGCCCCAGGCGGCGTCGAGCACCCAGGCGCGCTTCATGAACATCTGCAGATCGACCTCCCAGGTATAACCGCTCGCGCCATGCACCTGAATGCCCTTGCGCGCCGCCAACCATGCGGCTTCGGCGCAGGCGAGCTTCGCGTGAGAGGCGAGCGCGGCGCGGTGACGCTCGCCGCGCTGCACGGCGAGCGCCGCGCGATAGAGCACCGGCCGTGCGAACTCGATCTTCGTCAGCACGTCGGCAAGATGGTGCTTGACCGCCTGGAAGGACCCGATCGGCTTGCCGAATTGCCGGCGCTGGGCGGCGTAATCGACCGACAGGTCGAGCATGCGTTGCGCCAAGCCCGCCAGCTGACCGGCGACCGACACCACGGCCCGATCGAGAGTCGCCTCGGCCAGGGCTTGCGCCTGCTCGCCCTCGAGCAAGCGGGTCGCGGGCCCGAGCGATTGCGCCGACGTCACGAGACGACGCGATGCATCGATGCTCGCGAGCGGCGCGCACTGCGCATCCCCATTCAGCGCCGCATGCAGTTCCAGGGATCCGGTCGCGCCGGGCCGGAAGTCGAACATCAGGTTGGCGATCTGTCCGTCCGCCACCCACGGGTTGACCGGGTGCCCGATGGCGATCCGCGCCGAGCCGTCGGCGATCTTCGGCAGCCATTGTTCGCGCAGCGCCGCACATTCCTCGGGCAATGCACAAAGCAACCCGGCGGCCACGTACGCTGTATCGGACAGTGAATCCGGTATCGCGTAGTAGCCAAGTTCTTCGGTGATCAGCGCCCAATCGACGTCGCCCATGCCGAGGCCGCCGTAGGCCTCCGGCACCGACAGGCCGGTGACGCCCTGCGCGGCGATCTTGGCGCGCAAGTCCGGCGAGCGGCCGCCGGCGGTTTCCCAGATCTCGCGCAGCAGCTCGGGGGCCGCTTCATTCATCAGGAAGCGGCTGACCGAATCACGCAGTGCGATCTGGTCCTCGGTGAACGTGAAGTCCACGATGCTCGACCTCGTCAAGATTTCGGCAGACCGAGCACGCGCTCGGCGATGATGTTGCGCTGGATCTCGTTGGTGCCCGCATAGATCGGCCCGGCCTGCGCAAACAGGAAGCCTTCGAGCCAGTCGTGCGCCTCGGGGTCGTCGACCAGTTCGGCGCGCGGCCCGAGCACGCGCATCGCGGTCTCGTGCATCTGCAGGTCCAGCTCGGACCAGAAGATCTTGTTGGTGCTGGATTCCGCCCCGACGCGTCCGCCCTTCAGCAGGCGGCTCACAGTGTGATAGCTCGCGAGGTTGTACGCCTCGGCGTCCATCCACGCCTTGAGCACGTTGTCGCGGATCGACGGGTCGCGATCGGCGCTCGCCTGATGGCGCCGGTACAGCTGCACGAGCCGCTTCGCCGTGCGCTGGAAGCGCGCGGGCGAGCGCAGCAGCAGCCCACGCTCGAAACCGGCCGTGGCCATCGCCACATTCCAACCCTGGCCTTCTTCGCCGACCAGGTTCTCGGCGCTGACTCGCACATCGTCGAAGAACACTTCGGCGAACGCCTGCTTGCCGTTCAACGCGCGTATCGGCCGTACCGTGACGCCTTTGGCGTCGAGCGGCACGAGCAGATAGCTGAGCCCTTGGTGGCGCGTGCTCTGCGGGTCGCTGCGGAACAGCCCGAACAGCCAGTTCGCGAACACTGCGCGCGTCGACCATATCTTCTGGCCGTTCAGCACGTACTCGTCGCCGTCGCGAATCGCGCGGCTCGCGATCGCCGCCATGTCCGAGCCTGCGTTGGGCTCGCTCCAGCCCTGCGCCCACATGTCGTCGCAGCGCGCCATGCGCGGCAGGAAGCGCGCCTTCTGCTGCTCCGTGCCGAACTCCATCAGCGTCGGACCGAGCAGCAGGATGCCGTTCTGATTGACGCGCATCGGCGCATCCACGGCGTGGTACTCCTCCTCGAAGATGAGCCACTCGATCAGGTCGCAGCCGCGGCCGCCGAGCTCCTTCGGCCAGGTCACGCTGCTGTAGCCAGCCTCCGCCAGCTTCGCTTCCCAGGCGCGGTGCTGCTCGAAGCCCTCGCGTGTGTCGTAGCTGAGAAACGGCTCGCGCGGCGCGTTGTCGCGCAGCCAGGCGCGCACCTCGGCGCGGAATGCCTGCTGCTTCGGGGTGAACTCGATGTCCATGATCGATCCTGTCAGAACTTCGCGTCGCGCTTCTCGACGAACGCGCGCCGCGTCTCGGCCGAGTCCGGACTCATGTAGGCCTGCAGCGTGAAGCCCTGCTCCCAGCGATACTTCGCCTCGAGGTCGCCGTCCTCGATCCCGGTCAGCGCCTCCTTGGCGATGCGGATCATGGCCGGGCTCTTGGCCGCGATCTTCGCTGCGACGTTCATCGCCTCCTCGCGCAGCCGATCACGCGGCACGACACGCTCGACGGCGCCGAGGCGATACGCTTCGGGAGCGCCGATCATCTCGCCCGTAAAGAACAGGTAACGCGTCTTCTGCACGCCGAACATGCGCTGCAGGTGCGCGGCGCCGCCCATCGCGCCGCGGTCGACTTCGGGCAATCCGAAGCTCGCGTCCTCGGCCGCGATCACGATGTCGGCCGCGCCGCAGATGCCGATGCCGCCGCCGAGCACGAAACCGTGCACCGCCGCGATCACCGGGACCTTGTTGAGATGCACCGCCTTGAAGGTCGCGTAGTTGCCGGCGTTGACCGAGACGATCAGGCTCTGGTCGGCGTTCAGCTCCTTGATGTCGACGCCTGCACAGAAACCGCGGCCTTCGGCGCGGATCACGATCACGCGCACGGCCGGGTCCTCGCCGAGCGCCGCGATGCGCTGCGCGAGCGCGTTCCAACCGGCGGCGTTGAGCGCATTGACCGGTGGGCGGTTCAGCACGACTTCGGCGACGCCGTCGTCGTGCACCTGGCTCGTGAACTGGTCAGACATGGGTTTCCTCGACGGTCTGCGCCGTCAACGTCAGCAGTGCGTCGCGACGCTCGCGCGCCTGCGCAATGATGCCTTCGATCACTTCGCTGCAGCTCTGCAGCCGGTCGATCAGGGCGGCCACTTGGCCGGCCGCCATGACGCCCTCGGCGGGCTTGCCTTCGATCATAGAGCGTTGCAGCAGCATCGGCGCGTTCGCAGCCATAACGGTCTGCGCGACGCCGCTGGCGCCGTCGCGCAACCCCTGCCACAGCACCTTGAGCGCCTGCGCTCCGCTCATGCCCGTCTGCGCCTTGTATCGCAGGGCGAGACCCAGCCCCATGCGCAGACGCTTGAGCGGCGAAGCCTGCTCCAACATCGCCAGATATTCGTTGGGAATCATGCGCTGCGGCATGCCGTCGAGCAGGTAGGACACCTGGATCTTCTCGGCGTCCCGGGTCTTGAGGTAGCGCTCGAGCGTCGCCGCCGGCACGTCGTTGTCGCTGGTCATCAGAAACCGCGTGCCCATGGCGACGCCCTGCGCGCCGTACGCGAGCGCGGCGAGCAGCCCGCGCCCATCGTAGAAGCCTCCAGCCGCCACCACCGGCACTCGCACCGCGTCGAGGACCTGCGGCAAAAGCACCGTGGTGGGCACGCCGCCAGTATGCCCGCCGCCCTCGGCGCCCTGGACGGTGATGACGTTCGCGCCCATCTCGATCGCTTTGAGCGCGTGCTTGAGCGCGCCGACCGTCGGCATGCAGACGATGCCCGCGTCGCGCAGGCGGCCGATCACTTTCTTGTCCGGCCCGCGCCCATAGCTCACTGCGCGGATGCGATGCTTCACCGCAAGGTCGAGCAGCTGCGCGGCGTTCGGTTGAAACATGTGGAAGTTCAACCCGAACGGCCGGTCCTCGGTCAGTTCGCGCACGCGCACGATTTCAGCCTCGATCCTGTCGGCCGGGATGGTCGCGCCCGCAAGGAAGCCGAAGCCGCCGGCGTTGGTGGTCGCAGCCACGAGCGAAGAGCCCGTCACCCAACCCATGCCGGTCTGCACGATCGGGTAGCGGCAACCGAGCAGATCGCAAAGGGGCGTGTGGAAATCCGACATCGGGTCCGCCTCAGCGCTTGACGATCACCGTGGAGCCATGGCCGAACAGACCTTGGTTGGCTGTGACGCCGACCCGCGCGCCGTCCACTTGGCGGGCGCCCGCCTGGCCGCGCAGTTGCCAAGTCAATTCACAAACCTGCGCCAGCGCCTGCGCCGGCACCGCCTCGCCGAAACAGGCCAGGCCGCCGGAGGGGTTGACCGGAATGCGCCCGCCGATCCGCGTCGCGCCGCTGCGCAGCAGCGCTGCGGCCTCGCCGCGGGCGCACAGCTGCAGGTCCTCCATCCAGTCGAGCTCGAGTGCGGTCGACAGGTCGTAGACCTCGGCGACGCTGACCTCCGAAGGCCCGATGCCGGCCTCCTCGTATGCTTTGACGGGCAGCGCCGCGCGAAAGCTGTGCGGTTCGGCGGCGACCGCCGAATCGGTCGCAATGTCAGGCATCTCGATGGTCGCCGAGGCGAAGGTCGGCGTCACGGTCGAGATCGCAGCGATGCGCGGCGCCGCGGCGCGCCCGACGCGCCGTGCGTAATCCAGGCTCGAGACGACCAGCGCGGCCGCTCCATCCGACGTCGCGCAGATGTCCATCAACCGCAGCGGATTGGCCACCATCGGCGAGGCGGCGACCTCGGCGGCGGTGAAACGCTTGCGATAGCGCGCATTGGGGTTCTCGTAACCGTGCTCGGAGTTCTTGATCTTGACCTGCGCGAAGTCCTCGACCGTATCGCCGTACAACGCCATGCGCCGCCGCGCGTACAGCGCGAAATACGTCGGATTGGTGACGCCGAGACGGAAGCGGACCCAGTCGGGGTCGTCGGGACGCTCGCCCTTGGCCGGCGCCAGAAAGCCCTTGGGCGTAGTGTCGGCGCCGATCACCAGCGCCAGCTCGCACTCACCCGCGAGGATCTTGGAGCGGGCCGCAGCCAGCGCCTGCGACCCCGACGCGCAGGCCGCGTACGAGGTGTTCACCTGCGCGCCCTGCCAACCGAGCGCCTGCGCGAAGGTGGCCCCGGCGACCTGGCCTGGATAACCGTTGCGAATGGTCGCCGCGCCGCTCACGAACTGCACTGCGCGCCAGTCCACGCCGGCGTCCGCCAACGCAGCGCGCGCCGCAATCACGCCATAGTCGATGAAGCTGCGCCCCCACTTGCCCCAGGGGTGCATGCCGACGCCCAGAATCGCGATCTCTTTGCTCACGGTGCAGGCTTCCATTTCCACGTCAGGTGTCGCTCGGTCGGCGTCTCGGAGAGCGTCTCGATCACGAGCTCCATGGGCATGCCGACCTCGAGCGCCGACACATCCACGCCCTGCACCACCGGCCCGAGGACGATCATCTTTTCCCGATCGAGTTCGACAGCGGCGATCGCGAAAGGGACGTACGGATCGGACGCGACGTACGGTTCGGGCGGCTGGTAACACGCGTCCGTGTACGACCACAAGCGGCCCCGCCGCGACAGCGGCGTATCCTCGAACTGCTCGCCCTCGCACGCCGGGTTGCGGCAGAAGCGCGTCTGGCGCGGAAAGTAATACGTGCCGCAGCTCGTGCAGCGCGCGCCGATCAGGTGCGCCCCATCGGCGTCCTGCGCGAACCAGCCTTCGAGGAACGGCCTTTCTGTCTTTGCGTTCACCGTTAAGCTCCGAGCACGGAAGCCCGCAGCCCGTGCGGGTCGAGACGCGCCAGCAGCTCGAGCTGGGCGGGCGTCGGGGCCGGCGTGGTCGGCGCATCCGCCGGGATATGGACAGGGAAGCCCGTGGCCTGCTGCACCTGCTCCGCGGTCACGCCCGGATGCAGGCTCCGCAGGCGCATTTGGCGATCCGGGCCGCCGAAGTCCATCACGCACAGATTCGTGATGATCAGCCGCACGTCGACGTCCTCCAGCCGCCAGCCGCGCGCCAAGCGCGCCGGGTTGTAGCCCACGGAAGCGACCATGTCGACTTCACCGGCGACGAACGACTTCGGGCTGTGGTTCGGGACGAAGAACGAATTGGCGTGATTGATCGAGTTGCCGGGAAAACCACGCACGCCGAGCATCTGCACCTTCGGCCGGCGGTGGTCGGCGCCGATCATCGAGATGTTGCCCTGGCCGTAGCGGTCGACCTGCGTGGGACCGACCATCGCATGACGCTTGCCGCTCCAGACGTTGTCGAAGATGCGCGCGAAGCCCATGTGCCCCTCGCGCCGCAGACGGTAGTCGCCGCGCGGCCCGATCGGGACCGGTTCGGCGACCAGCCACGCCTCGCTGTCGGTCATCATCAGGTCGGGGTTGCAAGTCAGCTTGGCGAGCGAGGCGGCCAGCCGCGGCACGATGCCGATGCCGGTGGCGAGGACTTCGCCGTCATCGCGCCAGGCCTCGGACGCCGCACAAATGAGAGTGTCGACCAGGGTCGTGTCAGTCATCGTTGCGAGCTCCGTCAGAACACCGGCATGGGCAGCTTCTTCACCGCCGCCTCGCCGCCGACGCGCCGCAGGTACTCCTCCTCGCCGCAGGCGATGTAGCGCTCGTAGTACTGCGTCCAGCCGCCGGGTTCCTTGGCGCTCGCGGCGTACTCCCGGAAGTGCTTGACGTCGAAACCGTATAGCGGCGCGCACGAACTCGGGTGGGCGCCGCAGGGTGCGTGCACCACCCCGGTCGTCAGGGCGCGCTCCCAGAACACGTAACGCGCCTCCTCTTCCTGCTCGAACGCTTCCGGCTCGACGAGCTCGTCGCAGCTGACGTAGGTTCGGGCAGCCGCCCGCGCGAAAACATCGTCCATGTACAGGTCGGGGCCTTTGACCTGGCATACGCCGCGCGTATCGGCGCGATCCACATGCAGCAATGCGGCGTCCAGCGGCAGCGCCGGCATCGCCACCCACTGTCGATCGTCGTACGGCGAGTCGATCAGTTTGATCTCTGGATTACAGCGCAGCACGTCGGTGCCGAGCCCGATGCGGGTCGGGATGAACGGCGCGCGCATGGCAGCCGCTCTCAGCCCGAGCAGCAGCATTCCCTCGTCGATCTCCATCACGTCGATCGCCCCGCTTTGCCGTGCGATGCGGAAGTAAGGTTCGAGCGGTATGAAGTCGAGCGAGACGAAGGCGAAGACCAGCTTCCTCACTTTGCCGGCCGCGCACAACATGCCGACGTCTGCTCCGCCGTACGTCACGACAGTGAGGTCCTTGAGCGGGCTGCGCACGATCTCGCGGACCAGCGCCATCGGCTTGCGCCGCGGACCCCAACCGCCTATGCCCAGCGTCATGCCGTCACGCAGTTGCGCAACGACGTCGCTCGCCGTGATGAGTTTGTTCATGCCCTGTCCGTCTACCAGATATGCTGCTTTTTACGCGACGCTGCGGCGCGGAGCCTACGTCCTAACGGACTAGGTAGGCGCTCGCCGAGCAGAATGGCGCTGATCGAAAGATCACCGAAGAAAATCCAGGCCCGCACGGCGCGCGTGCGCCGCAGGCTGTCAACTCTCCTCGCGCAGCAGACGTTGCAGTTCGCGCTTGAGCAGCTTGCCGGCCGGGTTCTTCGGCAGCGCGCCGCTGTACACGAGGATGCGCGAGGGCACCTTGTAGGAGGCGAGCCGTTCGGCGACGAAAGCCTGCAACTGCGCTTCGGTGGGCGCTGCGCCGGGCGCCGGCGTCACGACGGCCGCGACCGCTTCGCCGTGCACCGGATCCGGGATGGACACGACGCCAGCTTCGATGAGCGCCGGGTTCTGCAACAGGCAGGACTCCACTTCGGCCGCCGCGATCTTCTCACCGGAGCGGTTGATCACGTTCTTGATCCGGTCGACGACGAACAGATAGCCGTCTTCGAGATAGCCGATGTCGCCCGTGTGCATCCACCCGCCGCGCAGCGCCGCCGCCGTCGCCTCGGGCTGCCCGCGATACTCACGCATCACGCAGACGCCGCGCACCTGGATCTCGCCGGCCTCCCCGGGCGGCAGTTCGCGGTCGTCGGGGTCGGCGATGCGCACCTCCATGATCGGCGCGATCATGCCGGCGCTGGTTGGGCGGGCGAGAAACGCCTCGCCCGACATCGCCGAAGCGACGCCGCTGGTCTCGGTCATGCCGAAGCCGACGCCTGACATCGTCGGTCCCAGACGCTCGACCACCGCATCGATCACCCGCTGCGACAACCCCGCGCCGCCGAAGCCGACGCCCGAGAGCGAGCGGCGTATGGCGGCCACGTCGAACGTCGGGTGCTCGAACATCTGCACCACCATCGACGGCGCAGCGTTGAACTGCGTGACGCGGTGCTTCAGGATCAACTCGATCGCCTCGGCCGGGTCCCACCGGCGCATGAAGACGAGCTTGCGGCCGTTGACCAGCGATGCGAGCAGCTGCGCGTGCAGGCCGCTGATGTGGAACAGAGGCACGACCGTGAGCGTGGTCGGCGGCAACCCGCGCCGCATGATCTCCTCGATGATGCGCGGCGAGGACATCGCCGCCAGCGCGCCCACGTAGTCCATGTTCTTGAGCGCTTGGCAAACCGCGAGGTGCGTGGTCAGCACGGCCTTCGCTTGGGCGGAGGCGCCGGAGGTGAACAGCAGCAACGCCGGGTCGTGCGTATCGAGCCGCAGCGGCGGCGGCCCCGAGCGCGCCGACTCAATGAGCTCGCGCCAAGCGTGCACGCGACCGCCGGGCTCAGGTTCGCCGTCGCAGAGCACGGCCTCGGCGCAAACCGACATCCAGTCCTGGCCGAACCGCCGCAGACGATCCGCGTCGAGCAGCAACACCCGGGGCTCGACGGCGGCGCACGCCGCGAGCAGTTCGTCGTGCAGGCCGAAACTGTTCAACGGCGCCGGCACGGCGCCCGCCAGGGCGGCGCCGAGGAACGCCACGACCCACTCTGGCCGATTACGCATCGCGATCGCTACTCGATCGCCCGGCTGCACGCCGAGCCGCTCCCTGAGAGCCCAGGCGAGCGCGTCGGCCGCGGCGAACATACGGCCGTAAGTCCAGGTTTCGTCCTCGTAGACGATGAACGGCTTGTCGGCGTGCACGCGCGCCGAGTTGATCAGATCGGGCAGCGTTGCGTGCGCATGGCGGAACGCCGGGAACAAATGCCCGTCCACTGCAATGCGGGTCAGCTCGAACGGCGCCCCGGGCGCGGTGAGCTTCCCATGCAGGTCATTGAGCGTCTTCGTGATGGCGTCCAAATCGTTCTCCCAACGTCGGCCGTCAGAAGCCGCGGAGTCTGGCGTAGCGCTCGCGATGATAAGCGCCGTCGCCGAACGCCTGCTGCAGGACCCGGCCGCGCTTGAGAAAGAGCCCGATGTCGAGAGCGTCGGTGACGCCCACGCCGCCGTGCATCTGCACGGCTTCGTTCAGCGCGTGCTGACTGAGGTCGGAGGCGCGCGCCTTCGCGAGACTCGCGAGCGCCGCGGCGTCGCCCGCCGAAGCGTCGTCAGCGGCCTCCAGCGCAGCAGCCACGCAGCTGCGCAGCAGCTCGCGCTCGACGTACAGCCGCGCGGCGCGATGCTGCAGCGCCTGGAACGCGCCGATCGGCGCGTCGAACTGCACACGCTCCTTGAGATACCTGACGGTGCGCTCGAAAGCCTCGCCGATCACGCCCAGCAGCTCTGCGGCGGCAAGCGCGCGCGCGCGATCGAGGACGCGCTCCAACGCGTCGAACGCCAGGTCGGGAGCGCCCAGAAGCGCATCGTCGCCGAGCCGCACGCCCGCCAGTTGCACGCGCGCCGCGTTGCGGCTGTCGACCATCCAGGTGCGCTCGATTCGCACGCCGGGCGCCGCCGGGTCGACCATGAACACGCTCAGTCCGTGACTTTGTCCTGCGACGCCGGCGCTGCGCGCGACGACCAGCAGAGCGTCGGCCACATGGCCGTCCAGCACGAATTCTTTCGCCCCATCGAGCCGCCAACCGCCCGACTCACGCTCGGCGCGCAGCGACGCCTGCGTCGGATCGTGACGCGGCGTCTCCTCGAGCGCGAGCGCGAGTATGGCCTCGCCGGCGGCGATCCGCGGCAGCCATAGATCACGCTGGGCCGCACTGCCAAGCTCCGTCAGCAGGCCCGCGCCCAGTACGACTGTCGACAGCAACGGTGTGGCGGCGAGCGTCCGACCGACCTGCTCGAAGACCGCACCCAGCCCCTGGTAGCCGACGCCAAGGCCGCCGTAAGCCTCCGGCAGCGCGCACGCCGGCCAGCCCAGCTCGGCGATTGCGCCCCAGACCTCAGGGTCGTAGCCGCGTTCGTCACGACGGTCGCGCAGCGCGCGCAGTGCGGCTACCGGCGATCGTGTATCGAGGAATGTCTGCGCGCTGTCGCGCAGCATGCGCTGCTCTTCGTTCAACAGAAGCGCCATTGCGGCCTCACGTCGGCAGCCCAAGCACGCGCCGGGCGATGATGTTGAGCTGGATTTCCGAGGAGCCGCCCGCGATCGTGTACGACTTGGTCTGCAGCCAGAGCCGGCAGACTTCGCGTTCTTGGGCGGCGACGCCCTCGTCTTCCATCGACAGTCCGCGTTGTCCCATGATCTGCTGCAGCAGCTCGTACTTCGCCGCTTCCTGCTCTGTCTGCACCAGCTTCATGATTGCGGCTAGGCCGGCGACGTCCTCGCGGGCTTGCGCCGCCTCGCGCAGGCGGCGCGCCGTCAATGCAAACGCGTGCTGGTCCATCAGAGCGGCGGCGACCCGATCACGCCACACCGGGCCGGCCGCGGCCAGATACGGCGCAGCCGTCGCCAGGGTGTCGAGCGTCGGAGCGCCGCCCTCGCTGAAAGTCGCCATTGCGGCGCGCTCGTGCTCGAGCAGCTTCTTGGCCACCGGCCAGCCTCGATTGACGCCGCCGACGACATTCCTGGCCGGCACGCGCACGCTGTCGAAAAACACCTCACAGAACTCGGACCTGCCGCTGATCAGCTCGATCGGACGCACGGTGACGCCCGGCGTGCGCATGTCGAGCAGCAGAAAGCTGATGCCCTCTTGCTTCTTGGCGTGCGGATCGGTGCGCACCAGCGCGTACATCCAGTCCGCCTCGTCGCCGTTGCTGGTCCAGATCTTCTGACCCGTGACGACGAAATGGTCGCCGTCGCGCACCGCGGCGGTCCGCAGGCTGGCGAGATCCGAGCCTGCATTCGGCTCGGAGAAGCCCTGACACCAGCGCACCTCGCCGCGCGCCAAGGGCGGAAGATGCTCGCGCTTCTGCTCCTCGCTGCCGAACTCGAGCAGCACTGGCCCAAGCATCCAGATGCCGAGGTTGTATAGCGGCGTGCGGCAACCGAGCGCGCGCATTTCTTGTTCGAGGATCCGCTGCTCGCGCGGGCTGAGTCCGCCGCCGCCATAAGCCTTGGGCCACCCGGGGACGATCCATCCCCGGTCGCGCATGCGCTCGAACCATACGCGCTGATCCTCGCTATGGAAGCGCATGCGCGAGCCGCCCCAGAGCATGTCCTCGCGACTCCTGATCGGCTTGCGCATCGACTGTGGACAATTGGCTTCGAGCCATTGTCGCACCTCGGCGCGGAACGCCTCGCTATCACTCACTCGTACGTTTCCTCTACGTTTCCTCGTTGGCCGTCGTGCGCATCAAAACTGTGTAGGGCGGCTCGCGGCGTCGACGCCGCCGTCCACGAACAGCTGTGCGCCGTGGACGTAGCTGGCCCCGGGCCCCAGGAGGAATTCGATCGTGGCCGCGATTTCCGCCGGTCGCGCACGACGTCCGAGCGGCGCGGTGAACTGGCTGATCGCTGGTCCGTACAGCGGGTCGGCCAGTCCGGCTTGCAGCAGCGGCGTCTCGACGATTCCGGGCGCCACCGTATTCAAACGAACTCCTGCCTGGCCCCACTCGGCCGCGCGACGCCGCACGGCCACCGTCAACGCATTCTTCGAACCGGCATAGGCCACTTGGCCGGCATGCTCGCCGGCTGCGGCGAGCGCCGCGACCGCCTGCGCCTCATCCCCAGCCTCGAGCGCCCGCGCAATCGGGTTCTGCTCCCAGGGCGTCTGGACCGAAGAGATCGACGAGACCACGACGGCGGCGGGTGAGGCGCCGCGCTGCAGGGCTGCACGCAGGCCGTCGAGCAACGCCACGGCGCCGAAGTAGTTGACGGCCACGATCTTGGAATGCGGCTTTGCGACCGGGCCGAGTCCCGCGCACAGCACGAGACCGTCGAGCGTCCCGTCGCAGCGTTCCAGCACTGCGGCGACGGCGCTCGCGCGTCCCTCCGGGAGCGACAGGTCGGCCGTGATGTCGGCGTCCGCAATGTCGATGCCCAAGGTGCGGTGGCCGCGCTCGCGCAGCAGCGCAAGCGTGGCAGCTCCTATTCCGGATCGTGAACCTGAAACCGCGATCGTTGACATGGGGTCCTCCGCTCCCCCGAGCATGGCGCGGCGGGCAGACCGCCACACCGACCAAACGGACTATGCGGCGGCGCGTCGCCTGTGCGTCCTCGCGACGATTCCCGCCGTAAAATCAGTGACTCGCGCACTGCACGCCGCGCGGTCGCGATGTCTGTTTGAGCCTGTGACGCGCTCGGATTCGACGGCGCGCCGCCGCCGGCGTTCCACTGCTAAGCCGCTTCGTCTGAAGGGACGATGCCGCGGCTCGCCCCGCTGCGGCAATATCGCGGTCGACGTCCTGGAACGGCTCCATGAACAAGACACCGCCCGTCGTCCTCGTCACCGGCGCCAGTCGCGGCATCGGCGCCGCCGCTGCGCTCAGCTTCGCGCGGCGCGGCTGGCATGTGGCGATCACCGCGCGAACCGAGCACGAGGGCCAACGGCACGAGCATCAATTGCGCCGCCCCGACGGCGCCACGATGGCGGGCAGCCTGGCCGGCGTCGCCGCCGCAATCCGGGACGCCGGCGCTGAGGCGTTTACGCACCCGATGGACCTCATGGACGCCGCCTCGCTCGACGCGGCTTTCGATGCGGTGCTGGCGCATTACGGTCGCCTGGACGTGCTGCTGAACAACGCCGTTTATCAGGACCGCGAATCCAATGCGCTGCTGCGCGACCTGACCGACGAGGCGCTGCAGCGCACTCTGTGGGGCAATGTGGTCGCGCCGTTTCATCTGGCGCAACGCGCGGTGCGGGCCATGATCGCCCAAGGCGGCGGACAGATCGTCAACGTCAGCTCGGGCGCCGGCAAACATGATCCGCCGGCGCCCGCCGACCAGGGCGCCTGGGGCTATGCATACGGCGCCTCGAAGGCGGCGTTGGCGCGGCTTTCCGGATGCATCAACGTGGAGTACGGCGCTCAGGGCGTTCGCGCTTTTACGGTGAACCCGGGCCTGGTCAGCACCGAAGCGGTGACCGCCACGCTCGGCGACGGAGGCATGCTCGAGCAACGCTACGGCGCGATGAAGCCGGAGCGCATCGCCGAAGCGCTGCACTGGTTGGTCACCGCACCCGAGGCCGCGGAACTCGCCGCGCAACCCTCGATGATCGATCTCCAAGACCTGATCCGCGCGGGACGGATCCCCGCGTAGCAGAAGACGTGCACTGGCGCCCTGGCGAGAGCCGATGTAATGAAGCCTCGCCTCCCGCGAGTCGATCCGGAGCAGGCGTATCGCCGCACTGATCGAGGCGCTGGATGACGGCCGAGGACGACTTTTCGATAGTTCCGACTAGCGAGTACGCCAAATGAGACTGTCCGGCAGAAGCGCAATCGTTACGGGCGCAGCTATGGGCATCGGCCGCGGCGTCGCGCGCGCATTCGCGCGCGAGGGCGCTGCGCTGCTGGTCGCCGACATCGACGAGATCGCCGGTCCGGCGACGGTGCAGCAACTGCGTGACGAGTTCGGCGTCCGGGCCGAGTTCACGCGCACCGACGTCAGCTGCAAGGACGATGTGCTGGCCATGGTGGACGCGGCGCAGACGCATTTCGGGGCGGTCGACATCCTGGTCAACAACGCCTGGGCCGGCGGCGGCGTCAAGCGCGTCGAGCACAAGAGCGACGAGGATTTCGAGCGAGCCTGGCGCATCGGCCTGATGGCCGCGGTGTGGTCCATGCAGGCGGCGTTCCCGCTCATGCGGGCGCGCCGCCACGGCCGCATCATCAACATCGGCTCGCTGAACGGCGTCAATGCGCACATGGGCACGGCCGACTACAACGTCGCCAAGGAGGCGCTGCGCACGCTCACTCGCTCGGCGGCGCGTGAATGGGCGCCGCACCAGATCTGCTGCAACATCATCTGCCCGGCCGCGCGCACCGAAGCGTTCGACCGGTTTGCGGCTCACAGCCCCGACAACGCGCGCGCCATGATCGCTGCGAACCCGATGGGTCGGATGGGGGACCCGGAAACCGATATCGGCCCGGTAGCCGTGTTTCTCGCGAGCGACGACTGCCGCTATGTCACGGGCAACACGCTGTACGTGGACGGCGGTGGACACATCAACGGCGTGTCCTGGGCGCCGCAATTAGCGGACTGAGCGTGCAGCAATGACGCCTCGGCGGCGGTGACATTCGAATCTGCCGAGACGTATCAGGCGGACTTGGGCCACTGAATCAATTCGATCAGCAAGGGATCGCCCGGCCGCTCGAGATAAGCGAAGACCAGGTCCGGCTGGTAGCGCTTGTACCAGATCGGCTCGAAGCCGGCGCAGCGGACTTTCGCGACCCATTCGTCGGTGTCGTCGACCTGAAAGCGCAGGTGATGCATGCCTTCGCGGCCGCGCTCGATGAACTCCCGATGAGGGCTGTGACCGGACACCCACTGGATCAGCTCGATCTCCACGGCGCCGCTGCGGCCGAACGCGATTCGCAGCTCGCAGTCTTCGAGGCGACCACGGTAATTCACCGCAGCAACCGACCCATCCATGAAGGAAAACGGACCGAACATCGGTTCGTACCGTGCGACCGCCGCATCGAGGTCGCGGACCACGAAGCCGATCTGGTCGATCGGCGGCAAGCCGAGATGAGCGAGCGGGTCGGACACGAGGCGTCTCCCAGATTGCTTCAACGGAATTGTTCAAAGATATAGTAAACCGGCGCGCGCATGGGCGTGATTAATCCAGTAGGACTAGGCGCGTTGCCGGCGCCCGGTGCTAGATTTCGCCGAGTTTTGGGCCAGGCCCGCCATACGCCGAACCCGGCGATTGTCGAATCATCTTCAGAGGGGAGCTAGAGATGAAGCGTGAAAGCGTCGTGTCTTGCATCAGCCTGGCCGCGGCGATCGCCGCCGTGCTGGCGTCGTCGTCCGTCGTCGCAGCGCAGGAGACCGTGTCGCACTTGCCCGCCGGCCTCGAGGAGATCGTCGTCACGGCCCAGAAGCGCTCCGAGAACCTGCAGGACGTACCGATCTCGATGATGGCGCTCGGCGCCGACATGCTCGAGCAACACGGGATCATCAGCCTCGGCGACGTCAACAACGCCTCGGCGCCGGGCTTGAATCTCGCGCCCTACCCGGGCAGCAGCGACTTCTTCTTCCCGACCTTCCGCGGCATCACCACCAACACCGCGTTCATCAGCGCCCCGATTCCGATCGCAGTGCACGTCGACGGCGTGTACTAGTCCCAACTCGTCGGCCTCAGCAACCCGGCCGCCGACCTCGAACGCATCGAGGTGCTGAGAGGTCCGCAGGGCGTGCTGTCCGGACGGAACGCCACCGGCGGCGCCGTCAACATCCACACTGCGAAGCCTCTGCTCGGCGAATTCGGCTTCAAGCAGGAGGTCGGCGCGGCGGAGCGCGGCCAGTTCCGCTCGCGCACGGTCCTGAACGCGCCGATAGGCGACAAGTTCGCGGCCAAGCTGGCGTATCTCTGGGTCACCCGCGACGACCAGGGCGTCAAGAACTCGGCGCCGCAAGGACCCGACTTCGGCGAGCGCGAGGTCAACGCGTGGCGCATCGACCTGCGCTGGCAGTCCGGCGACGTGACCGTCGATTACGCCTATGACTGGTCGAAAGCCACCGGCTACGACACGCCTTCGCAGTGCCTCTACCCTTCGGGCGCCATCACCTGGGCCGCGTTCGATCCGCGCGTGCAGACGTTCATCGACGGGTGCACGCCGAAGAAGCTCGACGCGCTCTATTACCCGTTCGACATCCCGAAGAACAGGAACGTCGTCGACGGTCATACGCTGAACATCGAATGGGCCGTCAGCGACGCGCTCACGATCCGCTCGATCACCGGCTACCGTGAAGTCGATACGCGCAACGCATATAACTACGGCGCCTACGCAGGAGGCGCCGACGTGCGCGCCGACAGCGGTCCGTTCCTCGTGCCGGGCACGCCGTTCGACGGCGCCTCACACCCGATCACGCTCACCAACGAGGCGTTCTCGCAGGAACTGCAGTTCCTGGGCGACGTCAGCCCGACGTTCCGGTACACGGTCGGCCTCTACTATTCGAGCGAGGACGGCGACCAGCACTCCGGCCCGAACATCAGAAGCTCGAGATCGCGCCCGGCGTCCGCTTCACCGAAGACCACCGCAAGGTCGATGGTTACAACACCGGATGGACCACGGGTTACGCCATCGTTCCTACGGGAGAAGGCGCCGGCCAGTTGGCCTTCACGTTCCCGTACGCGGCAGGCGCCGGCTTCGCCAGCGCCAAGGGCGACAAGACCTTCCGCAAGACCACCCCGGCGCTGTCGCTGAACTATCACGTCAGCGACGACGTGATGACGTATGCAAAGTACAGCATGGCGTTCACGAGCGGCGGCTTCGATCCGGTGTCTGGCCCGGCGACGGAAGAGGCGTTCGTCCGCGGCTTCAAGCCGGAGACGATCGAATCGATCGAGCTCGGCCTGAAGGGACAGTTCCTCGACGATCGGCTGCGGACCAACATCGCGCTGTTCCAGAGCAAGTTCAAGGACGAGCAGAAATCCGTGGCGCTGCCGACCGGCGGCTGGAAGACCGAGAACGTCGGCAGATCCACGTACAAAGGCGTCGAGCTCGACGTGACCGCGGCGATCACCGACAACCTGACGCTGACCGCCAGTTACGCGACCCTGTCGCATGACTACGACAAATGGGTCGATCCGGCGACCGGCGTGGACGTCACGAACCTGCGACGGCTGGTCGTGCCGAAGAATGACCACAGCATCGATCTCGATTACCGGTTCCCCGAATTCGGGCTGCCGGGCGCGTTGTCGTTGAACGTCAACTACACGCATCGCGGCGACACGTCCACGCCGCTCAACCTGAGCACGCCGAACGTTGCGCTGTACTCCACCACGCCGGACTTCAGCCTGCTGAATGCGCGCCTGACCCTGGCGGACATTCCTGTCGGCAAGTCGCACGGCCACCTGACCGTGGCGGCCTGGGGCAAGAACCTGACCGACGAGGAGTATCTCACCCTGGCCTATCAGGGTTGGGTCAGCTTCGGCTCTGGCAGCTGGGGCGACGAGCGCACGTTCGGGCTCGACGCGAAATACGAGTTCTGATCGAAGCCGGCGTCGCGCCGCGACTGGCGCGACGCCGGCGCTGCGCCGACACGGCGCGGACCTCCTCCGGCTGGCCGACGCACATCGCGACATCGCGAGCGCTGCAAGATCTGTGCTCCACCCAGCCAGACGCATCACTCCTCCTCGAAAAGCAATGCAGCACACTCGCGCAGTGCGCGTGTTGCGTGAGCGCACATGTCGCCGATCGATGATGCGCTTGTTGCTTGATCAATGGATGTATTCCGAGGGCGACAGGACCGAAAACGATGCGGCAGTATGAGCCGACAGGCTCCTCACCATCGGGGGGAACGTCATGGCTTCATTCAGCGCGACGCAGATGGGGCGTCTTCACGCTTCGGCTCTGGCGCTCGCCGCCTGCGCCGGATCCGCCTCCGCGCAGGCGCAGCGGCCTGCCGCTACGCAAAAGACGATTCTCCAGGAGATCGTGGTGACGGCGCAGCGGCGTGAGCAGAACCTGCAGGAAATTCCGCTATCGATCACCGCCGTCTCCGCCGAGGAGCTCGAGACCCGCGGCATGCAGAGCACACTCGACCTCGGCGCCACGGCGCCAAACCTGTTCACGCGCGCCAACCCTGGCGCCGCCGGCATCGCGACCATAGGCATCCGCGGCGCGGTGACGGGCCAGCCGGCGATCTGGGTGGATTCGCCGATCGGTCTGTATCTCGACGACGTGTATCTCGGCAAAGCTCAGGGCGGCGTCATGGACGTGGTCGACATCGAGCGCATCGAAGTGCTGCGCGGCCCGCAAGGCACGCTGTTCGGCCGCAACACCGAAGGCGGCGCCATCAACTTCATCTCCCGTCCGCCCTCCGGCGAGTTCAGCGGCCGTGCGGAGATCTCCGGCGGCGACTACGATCACTGGATCGGCCGGTTGAACATGGACCTGCCGCAATGGGGCGTCCTGAGCGCGAGCATCGCAGCGCGCAAGGAGACCATGGACGGCTGGGCCGAGAACCTGACCGGCCCGAAGGATCTGGGCGAGCTCGACAAGGAAGCGTATCGCGTCGCGCTCAAGTTCGATTTTACGGACGACCTGAGCCTCGCCTACTCCTTCGATTACTCGAAGAGCGACAACACGCCGGTCGTGACCAGCCTGCTTTCGGTGAGCGGCTGGGCCGGCACATTCCCGGAGGTCTTCGGACCGGCGCTCGGCAGCGCCATCGAGGCCGCCGTGACGCCCTACATCGCCACTTCGCGGCCCGACAAAGTCAGCACGCCGCCGGACTTCCCGCTCTGGGAAAGAACCAAATCGAATTCCCACACCGTGGTGCTGGACTGGCAGGCCACGGAAACCGAGAACATCAAGTACATCTTCTCGGACCGCTCGATGGACTACAACGATCAGCAGTCGATCAACGGTACGCCGCTCACCGCGATCACAGTGCTGCCCGGCACGCCGTTCGAGTTTCCATGGGGTATGTCGGCCGTCTACAACCGCATCACCGACTACGAGCAGACTTCGCACGAACTGCAATGGCTCGGCGAGCACGGTCCACTGAAGTACGTAGCCGGGCTCTATTACTTCACCGATGACGGCACGACGCTCGACCCGCAGAACTTCAGCATGTTCGGGCAGGCGCCGCTCACCGTCGAGTATGCGGCCGACACCGAAGCCAAAGCCGTGTATGCGCAGGCCGACTGGGACTTCGCCGATCGCTGGACGCTCACCGCCGGCATCCGCTACACCAAGGAAACGCGCGAAGGCTTTACGCACCAGTGGCTGACCGACGGCTACAAGGGCGCTTTCTTGACGGATGATCCGGCGGCGTGCGCAGCCTTCGCCACGGCCTGTCTACCACGCACCTCGTACAGCGAGGACTTCACGGGCACGACGCCGATGGCGGCGCTGTCCTTCCGGTACAGCGACAGCCTGAACTTCTTCGCGCGCGTGGCGCGCGGCTTCAAGAGCGGCGGCTTCAGCTCCGAGCTGATCGCCCCGCAGGTCACGACGCCGTATGAGCCGGAGTTCTCGATGGCCTACGAGCTGGGCGC
>Ga0079224_100002437_pt1 | contig 22581 bp, 22 predicted proteins | sample Stecom2015_FD_80414 | JGI IMG/M metagenome (GOLD analysis project Ga0079224, IMG submission 80414) | Agricultural soil microbial communities from Utah to study Nitrogen management - Steer compost 2015 | ecosystem: Environmental > Terrestrial > Soil > Agricultural land | place: USA: Utah...
CGTCTTCTTCTTCGCAGATGTCTTCTTCGTAGATGCCATGGGTAGTCTCCGTGTCGGGATAAACGGCGTTGAGTATATATAAAAGCATCCAAATTTCCAGACTGTTATACGTTTTTGCGCATCGCGATCTCAATGCGATGCATGAGGAATGTGATTGGAAGCACACTATCGAAGCGAGCGAAGACGAGAAAAACGTCGACGATCGCTTCGCTCGACTTCATTCCATCGAGAGGATGAAGCGCCAGTGCTCGTCGCTCACAGGCAACACCGATAAGCGATTGCCGCGGCGAAGCAGCGCGAATCCCGCAAGCTCCGCATCGGCGTGCGCCTTCATTTCCGCGAGCGTGATCGGCCGCTTCAACTTCCTCTCGAGCTTCACATCGACCATGTACCAGCGCGGCGCATCGGGATTGCTCTCTGGGTCGTAGTGCGGGTCGCGCGGATCGAACGCGGTGTGATCCGGGTAGCCTTCCTTCACGACCTTCACGATCCCGACGATCGCGGGCTCCGCGCAGTTCGAGTGATAGAAGAAGGCGAGGTCGCCCCGCTTCATCTGGTCTCGCAGGAAGTTGCGCGCCTGATAGTTGCGGACCCCGTCCCAGTAAGTGGTCTTGCGCGGCGCGGCGGCGAGGTGGTCGATTCCGAAGACGTCCGGCTCGGACTTCAGCAGCCAATACCTCACTCGGCATGCCCTCCGAAGCGATGGAACGCGCTCTCGGTCACCGCGCCCCAGAGCGGGATATCCCAGGGCTGCTTCGGAAGCACCGGCACCTGCTGAAACGACCAGGCGACCCCGAGCAGCTTCGGCCGCGTCCAGGATTTGCGATGACGAAGGAAGCGGAACGCGCGATCGTAATAGCCTCGACCCATGCCCATGCGGACGCCTCGCGTATCGAAGGCGACGAGGGGAGTCAGCACGAGGTCGAGACGACGCGCGTCGATGAGGCGCTCGAGCGCGGGCTCGGAGATGCCGAACATATTCGATCTGAGCAGCGCGCCGGGCGTGATGGGTGCGAAGAACATGTGCTGCCTGACGACGACCGGCGCATAGACCCGCTTGCCGTGCCGGGCGGCCGCCTCGGCGATTCGGGCGACCGAGGGCTCGCCGTCGAATGCGTAATAGATCGCGAGGGTCCGCGCTTGCCGAAAGGCGCCGAGGCCGAGGAGGCGGCGCGCCATCGCGTGCTCGCCGTGCGCACGCTTGTCGTCGTCGAGCGTCCGGCGAGCCTTCCGCAGCGTCTTGCGGATACGGGCTCGCTCGCGCCGCTCGGCGAGGAAAGCATCAGACGGATGAGCGGAGTTGGAAGGGGTGCTCCCCGCCTGTGCCGTCACGAACGGTTGCTCTCGAACCAGAGCAAAAGGTGGGGTACGCCGTGATAGTTGCAGGCTTCCCGGTCAGACCGGATCTGCACAACACCACCGACAGAACACAACCCCAATGTCATGAGTTAGGGTCGAAAGACTATCCGGTCCGTGTCGAACACCGCAGGGAGCACCGTAACCGACACTATAGAGGCAGTTGCTTCGCGGGTCCAAGCGCTTCGTCGAGCCTCTCGCGCATCGCGCGAATCCTGAGACCGACGATGCTTTGCAACTCCTCGTCGCTGCTCTTCGCCTTCAGGTACTCGTTGGCAAGATTGAGTGCCGCCATCACCGCGACCCTGTCGAGGCCGACCACCTTGCCGCTGTCGCGGATCTCGCGCATCTTGCGGTTGAGGAGCTCCGCCGACGCGATCAGCGCGGCCTGCTCATCCGCCGGACAGGCGACGTGGTACTCCTTCTCGAGGATACGGATCGTTACGCGGGCAATGGAGTCGCTCATCACGCCTGCTCCATGGACTTGAGCCGGCCGATCATCGCCTCGACCCGGCCGCGCACCTGCTCGTTCTTCTGCAGGAGCGCCGCGCGCTCGGCGATCAGCGCCTCTTGCCGCTGGCGCAGGGAGGCATTCTCCTCGCGCAGCTTCTCGCAAACCTGAATCAACTCCTCTAGACGCTTTTCCAAACGCTTTAGTTCCAGATCGAAACGTTGATTCGGCTGCTCGTTCATGCGCGCGAATATAGAGTGCCCCGGGCTCGAGGGTCAACAACGGCAGGGACGCCGAATCGCGCGCCCGTAAAGCGCCGTTCCTGAGGTTCCGCGGCGAAGTCAGCGTGTTAGCATGAATCGATTCGGGAATTCGACGTTCGAGATGGAAGAGAACTACGCCTACGAGTCGCTTGCCGAAGAGCTCGAGCAGGCGGGCGTCGTGCCGTCGCTTGCGGAAGTGCACGGCGGCCTGACCGGCATGATGTGCATCGCCGGTGTCGCGGCCGCCGATCGGTGGCTCGATCAGCAGCTCGAGGAATGGAGCCAGACCGGGGGCACTCCGATCGGCGAGGCGCTGCACGCCGTCGAGCTCGACACGTGGCGCATGCTCAACGAGGCGAACATGTCGTTCCAGCCGCTGCTGCCGGGCGACGAGCAGCCGCTCGATGCGCAGGTGCGCGGGCTTGCGTCGTGGTGCTACGGCTTTCTCTCGGGCCTCGGGCTCGGCGGGCTCACGATCGACGAGTCGACGGGCGACGACGGGCCCGTTGCGGAGATCGCCCACGACTTCGCCGAGATCAGCCGCGCGGCCCTCGGCCCGGAGGACGAACAGGATCCCGAGCAGGCCGGTTTCGCGCTCGCCGAGCTGAAGGAGTACGTGCGCGTCAGCGTGCAGCTCCTGTTCGAGCAGTTCGGCGATCGATCCGACGAGTCCGGCAATACCGTTCACTGATACGACAAGGAAACGCCGTTGAACCCGCGCGAATACGCGAAGCGGCGCCGCCAGCTCATGGAGCTGATGGGCGTCGAAGGCATCGCCGTCCTGCCCGCCGCGCCGCAACGCATCCGCAGCCGCGACACCTCGTTCAGCTATCGGCAGGATAGCGACTTCTATTACCTCACCGGCTTCCCGGAGCCGGAGGCCGTCGCCGTGATCGCACCCGGCCGGCCGCAAGGCGAGTACATCCTGTTCTGCCGCGAGCGCGACCCGGTGAAGGAGATGTGGGAAGGGCCTCGGGCCGGGCCCGCGGGCGCGATAGAGCGCTACGGCGCGGACGACGCGTTCCCGATCGGGGACATCGACGAGATCCTGCCGGGGCTCCTCGAGCGTTGCGAGCGCGTCTACTACTCGATCGGCTCCGGAGAATTCGACGCGCGGCTGCTCGGCTGGATCAACATGCTCAACTCGAAGCGGCAGAGCGGTCATGCCCCGAGCGAGCTGATCGCGCTGGATCACCTGTTGCACGAGGCGCGCCTCTACAAGAGCCGCGCCGAGATCAGCGCGCTGCGGCGCTCGGCCCGCATCGCCGTGAGCGCGCACAAGCGCGCGATGAGCGTGTGCCGTCCCGGCATGATGGAGTTCGAGCTCGAGGCCGAGTACGTGCACGAGTTCCGCCGTCACGGCGCCGTGTGCTCGTACCCGCCGATCGTGGCGGGCGGCGCGAACGCGTGCGTGCTGCACTACACGGACAACGATGCGGTCCTCGCCGACGGCGATCTCGTGCTCGTCGATGCGGGCTGCGAGCTCGAGATGTACGCGTCCGACGTCACACGGACGTTCCCGGCGAACGGCCGCTTCACCGCGAGGCAGCGCGAGCTCTACGAGATCGTGCTTGCGGCGAACCGCGCCGCGATTGCCGCGGTGAAGCCCGGCAATCACTGGAACGACCCGCACGACGCCGCCGTGAAGGAGGTCACGCAAGGCTTGAAGCGCCTCGGCATCCTGAACGGCCGCGTGCCGACGTTGATCAAGGAGCAGGCCTATCGTCAGTTCTTCATGCACAAGACCGGCCACTGGCTCGGCATGGATGTGCACGACGTCGGCGACTACAAGCTCGGCGACGCGTGGCGGCTGCTCGAGCCCGGCATGGTCCTGACGATCGAGCCCGGCATCTACGTCGCGCCGGACATCAAGGGCAAGGCGAAGCCCTGGCGCGGCATCGGCATTCGGATCGAGGACGACGTCGCCGTGACCCGCGACGGCCGCGACGTGCTGACGGCCGATCTGCCGGTCGAAGCGGACGAGGTCGAGCGCTCGGTCGGCACCGCGCTCGGCAAGGCGGCATGACACGGGCAGATGCGAGCGGCGAGATCGAGTGCGACGTGCTGATCGTCGGCGGCGGTCTCGTCGGCTCCGCGCTCGCCGTCGCGCTCGCCGACACGCCGCTGCGCGTCGTGCTCGTCGAATCGAGCGATCCCGCACGGCTCGAGCAGCCTAGCTTCGACGCGCGAGTGACCGCGCTCGCAAACGGCTCGAGGCGGATTCTCGAAGGGATGGGGCTGTGGTCCTCGCTCGCCGTGCATGCGGAGCCGATCACCGAGATTCACGTGTCCGAGCGGGGCCGCTTCGGCGCCGCCCGCATCCGTGCGACCGAAGAGCGCGTGGCCGCGCTCGGCTATACGATCGAGAATCGGCGTCTGGGCGAGGGCCTTTGGCAGCGGCTCGCGGCGGCGCCGCGCTGCAGCGTGCTCGGGCGCGCGTCGCTTCACGCCTTTCGCCGGGAGCCTCGCGGCGTGACCGCGAGAATCGACCGCGCGGGCGAGCTGATCGATCTCCGCGCGAAGCTGCTCGTCGCGGCGGACGGCGCGCGCTCGCGCGTGCGCGAGGAGCTCGGGATCGCCGTGCGCGAGGACCGCTATGCGCAGAAGGCGCTGATCCTGAACTGCAGAACGGAACGCGCTCACGGCGGAGTTGCCTACGAGCGTTTCATGCCGAGCGGGCCGCTCGCGATGCTGCCGCTGCCCGGCGGGCGAATCGGCGTCGTGTGGACGCTTCCGGCGGAGCGAGCGAACGCGGCCGCCGAGCTTTCGGACGACGAGTTCCGCGCGAAGCTGCAAGACGCGTTCGGTCACCGCCTCGGACGTATCGGCCAGGTCGGCCGCCGCGCGCTGCATCCGCTGCGACGGTTGCGGAGCGACGCGCTCGGTGCCGGACGCGTCGTGCTCGTCGGAAACGCGGCCGTGACGCTGCATCCGGTCGCGGGTCAGGGCTTCAATCTCGCGCTGCGCGACGTCGCGGCGCTCGCCGAGCTCGTCGCCGACGCGGCCGGGACGGACGACTATGACGACATCGCCGCGCGCTACGGCGCGTGGCGCGCGGCCGATCAGCGCAACGTCGCGCTCTTCACGCACGGTCTCGTCGGGCTGTTCGGCGCAAGCTTGCCGGGCCTCGGCGCTGCGCGCGGGCTCGGACTTGCGCTGTTCGATCTCGTGCCCGGCGCGAAGGCCGCTCTGGCGCGGCACACGATGGGAATAGCGGGTCGCTTGCCTCGCCTTGCGCGCGGCCTGCCGCTCGCTGCGACGAGCTCGGGGAAGCGGTGAGCCGCGGCGAAAGACCGGTCGTCCTGATCAGCGGCGGCGGTCCGGTCGGCCTCACGCTCGCCGCGTTGCTCGACGCGGCGCCGCTCGACCTTGCTATCCATGTGGTCGAGCCTCGCGAGCAGCCGCGATGGCGCGCCGATGAGACGGACCTGCGGGTCTACGCGCTGTCTCGATCGAGCCAGCGCATCCTCGAGCGCGCCGGTGCGTGGCCCTCGATCGCCGCGCGCCGCGTGTGCCGGTACGAGGGCATGCACGTGTGGGAGGGCGACGATCCGGACGGGACGGCGTCGATCCGCTTCGACTGCGCGGACGTCGGCGAGCCCGATCTCGGCCACATAGTCGAGGACGTGCTGCTGCGCGACGCGTTGCTCGCGCGGCTGGCGGCGTCCTCTCGCGTGCGCATCGCGGCGGGGTGCGCCGTCGAGTCCGTAGCCGTGCAGCCCGACGCTGCAGTCGTCACGCTGTCCGACGGCGCGAGCGTGCGAGCGAGCCTCGTCGTGGCCGCCGACGGCGGCGAGTCGCCGGTGCGCGCGATGCTCGACTTGCCTGTCGTCTCGCGAAGCTATCGGCAAAGCGCGATCGTCGCGCATGTCGCGAGCGAGCGCGCGCATGCGCACGTTGCGCGGCAGCGCTTCCTGCGCGGCGGGCCGCTCGCGCTGCTGCCGCTCGCGGACGGCCGCAGCTCCGTCGTCTGGTCCCTGCCGACCGACGACGCGGAGCGGCGGCTTCGACTCGACGACACCGAGCTCGTCGCTGCCCTCGAGGCGGCGAGCGGCGGCGTGCTCGGGCGCCTGGGGCCGGTTTCGGCGCGGGCGCGGTTTCCGCTGCAGATCCTGCATGCCTTGCGGTATTGTTGCAGTCGGGGAGTGCTCGTCGGCGATGCGGCGCACGTTGCGCATCCGCTCGCCGGTCAGGGTATGAATCTCGGGCTCGCGGATGCGGCCTGTCTTGCCGCGGAGATCGACGCCGCGCTCAGGGCGGGCCTCGATCCGGGCGAGCTGCGCGTACTGCGCCGCTACGAGCGCAGACGGAAGGCGGAGAACGTCAATATGCTGGTGGCGCTCGACGCGCTGCATCATCTCTTCGGGCTGCCGGCCGCCGCGGCCCCCGTCAGGGCCGCCGGCCTTGCGCTGACGGACGCGGCAGGCCCGGTCAAGCAGTGGCTGATGCGCCGCGCCCTCGGTCTTCACCTCGATTGTGAGGCGACTCGCGGCGGCGGCCGTCTTGCCGCGACATGATCCGGCTCAGGCCCTGCGTCGCGCGGCTCCCTGCGCTCGGCCAGGAGGAAATCGGCTTCCGCGCGGCCGCGGAGCAAATTCGCGGCGGCGATGGTCTGATCTTCGGCAGTCAACGTACACGGGATTGATAAGGTTATGAGAAACCTGACGAAGACGGTGATCTGGGCCGTGCTGCTCGTGGTCGCGGCGCCGCTGGCCGCTCAAGAGGCGACGTGGAACCGCACCCTCGAGCGGATCGCGAGCGGCGTCGTCTCGATTCACGTGGACAGCGCCCGGGCGTTCGATACCGAAAGCAATCAATCGACCCAGGCGACCGGCTTCGTCGTCGACGCGGAGAAGGGGCTCATTCTGACGAATCGCCACGTCGTGACGCCGGGGCCCGTCAAGGCGCAAGCCGTGTTCCTGAATCAGGAGGAGGTCGAGCTCTATCCGGTCTACCGGGATCCGATCCACGACTTCGGGTTCTTCCGCTACGATCCCGCGGAGCTCAAGTTCATCGAGCCCGCCGAGCTGCCGCTCGTCCCCGAAGCCGCGCAGATCGGCCGGGACATCCGCGTCGTCGGCAACGACGCCGGCGAGCAGCTCTCGATCCTCGCCGGCACGATCGCGCGGCTCGACCGGCAGGCGCCGAACTACGGCCGCGGCAATTACAACGACTTCAACACGTTTTATCTGCAGGCGGCGTCCGGCACGTCCGGCGGCTCGTCGGGCTCGCCGGTCGTCGACATCGACGGGAACGTCGTCGCGCTGAACGCCGGCGCGAACACCCAGGCCTCGTCGAGCTTCTTTCTGCCGCTGGACCGGGTGAGGGTCGCACTGTCGCTCCTCCAGAAGGGCGAGGAAGTGCCGCGCGGCACGCTGCAGACCGAGTTCGTCCACACGCCGTACGCGGAGCTGCGGCGGCTCGGTCTGACCGAAGCGACCGAGCAGGCGATGCGCGAGTCGTTCCCGAGGCAGACCGGGCTTCTCGTCGTCGAGCACGTCATTCCCGGCTCGCCCGCCGCGGCCGCGCTCCTGCCGGGCGACGTGCTGGTCAGCGTGAACGGTCAGCTCGTCTCGGAGTTCGTTCCGCTCGCCGCCGTGCTCGACTCGAGCGTCGGGCAGCCCGTGACGATCGTCACGGAGCGAGGCGGCGAGCGCCGCGAGAGCCAGATCGTCGTCGACGATCTGCATGCGATCACACCGAGCGAGTACATCGAGTACGGGGACGGCGTGCTGCACGAGCTCTCGTATCAGCAGGCCCGGCACTTCAACCGGCCGGCGAAGGGTATCTACGTCGCGAGCCCCGGCTACGTGCTCGGATCGGCGGCGATTCCGCGGGCGAGCTTGATCACCGAGATCGACGGCACCCGCGTCCAGACGCTCGACGAGCTCGAGTCGGCGCTCGAGTCGATCCCGGAAGGCGCACAAGTCAGCGTCAGATTCCTCACGTTCGACGACCCTCAGTCCGAGAAGCAGCGCATCATCGTGAATCACCGGAGCTGGTTCCCCGCGATGCGCTGCCATCGCGACGACGAGACGGGCATATGGCCGTGCCGCGATCTCGACCCGGCGCCGGCGCGCCCGCTGCTCTCGATGCAGGAGACGACGTTCCCGGAGCAGTACGAGCCGCATCTGCAGCGGATCGTGCCGTCGCTCGTGCTCGTGAACTTCAGCATGCCCTACACGATCTCGGGCGTCGCCGATCGGTACTACTACGGCACGGGCCTCGTGATCGACGCCGAGCGCGGCTGGGTGCTCGTCGACCGCAACACCGTGCCCGTTGCGATGGGCGACGTGCAGATCACGTTCGCGGGGTCGGTCGAGATTCCCGGACGGGTCGAATACGTTCATCCGCTGCACAACCTCGCAGTCGTGTCGTACGACCCGGCGCTGATCGGCGCGACGCCCGTCAAATCGGCGGAGTTCTCGAGCGGGCCGCTGAACCCCGGCCGGCCGGTGTACGTCGTCGGGCTCGCTCCCGATCACAACGTGCTTTCGCAGGCGAGCCAGATCGCGACGGTCGACGAGGCCACATTTCCGCTGTCCCGGACGCTTCGCTTCCGCGACTCGAACCTCGAGGTCGTATCGCTCGTGAACGGCCCGAGCGACTTCGACGGCGTCATCGTCGACGAGGAGGGCCGCGTGCTCGCCTCGTGGGCGAGCTTCGCGTTCCAGAGCGGGCGCGACCTGAACCAGGTGAACATGGGCATCCCGAGCGAGCTTGTCGTCGACATGCTCGCGCACATGCGCAGCGGGACGTCGATCCGCTCGCTCGAGGTCGAATGGCGGATGATGCCGCTCGCGACCGCCCGCAAGCTCGCGCTGCCCGAGAGCTGGGCGCAGAAATACGAGGCGCACAGTCCGAGGCGCCGCGAGCTGCTCGCGGTGTCGAACACGGTGGGCGGCTCGCCGGCCGCGGACTTCTTCCGTTCCGGCGACATCCTCCTCAGCATCGACGGGCAGGTCGTCGGTTCCTTCCGGGACGTCGAGCGGGCGACGCAGAAGCCCGCGGTCGACGTCGCGATCTGGCGCGACGGCCGCGAGATCACCGAGACGGTCGCGACGGTCGAGCTCGACGGCAGGGGGATCGATCGCATCGTGTCGTGGGCCGGAGCGCTGCTGCAGGAGCCGCATCGCGCGCTCGCGGCGCAACGCGGGATCGCGCCTGCCGGCATCTACGTCTCGTATTTCAACTACGGGTCGCCGGCGAGCCGGTATGGGCTCTTCGCGGGCCGACGAATCATCTCGATCGACGGCATGCCGACGCCGAACCTCGATCGGTTCGTCGAGGCGCTCGAAGCGATCCAGGGCCGTGAGTCCGTGCGGATCAATACGGTCAACTGGAACGATGTGCCCGAGGTCATCACACTGAAGCCGGATCCGCACCATTGGCCGAGCTACGAGCTGCGGCGCACCGGCTACGACTGGCAGCGCGTCGAGCTCGTTCCGGACGAGGCTTTCGCGGCAAACGATTGAGCCCCGATCTGCAAGCTCGGCGCGTTCGACGGGGCGGCCGCCCTCGGCCGCCCGTCGGCGTCCGGCTCGTGCTGGCGTGTGCCGCCGCGCTCGCGCTCGACGCGACCGCGCCGCTCGGCGCGCAGACCCTCTACCAATATCGCGACGAGAACGGCGTCCTCGTCTTTACCGATCGGCGCCCGCCCGAAGGTCAGGACTTCGAGGAGCGGGCGCTCGCGAAATCCGGCGGGCGCGGCGAGGTGCAGCTCCTCAATCGGGAGATCGACGGCGGGACCGTGCTCGTCGCGCGCAACACCTACTACGCGCCGGTCGAGATCGCGTGGGTGCTGACGTCGATCGAGAACGTCAGCACGGATGCACCGGCCGTCGGCTCGATGGTCGTGCCCGCGCGGGCCGATCAGGAGCTGATGACCCTGCTGCGCACCGATCCCGCTCTGTCGATGCGCTTCGAGTACGAGCTGCGCTATCTGCTCGGCTCGCCGGACGCGGTGCACGCCCCCGACGAGGCCTATCGTCTGCCGTACGCGCTCGCGAGCAGCCATGCGGTGTCGCAGGCATTCCCCGATGCCGTGACGCACGCCGATCCCGCATCGCTGCATGCGTTCGATTTTGCGATGCCCATCGGCACGGGCATTTACGCCGCGCGCGACGGCATCGTCGTCGACGTCGCGAGCGATTACTTCGAGGCCGGGCTTGATCCGAACGTCGACGGTCCGCGCGCGAACATCGTGCGGGTCCTGCACGACGACGGGACCATGTCGCTGTACGCGCACCTCAACTGGAACTCGATCCGCGTCGTGCCCGGACAGCGCGTGCGCCGCGGCGAGCAGATCGCCGACTCGGGCAACACCGGGTTCAGCAGCGGCCCGCATCTGCACTTCGTCGTGCAACGCAACGACGGCGGACGGCTCGTATCCGTGCCGATCGAGTTCGCCGGTCCCGCGGGGACGTCGATCGTCCCGCAGCGCGGCGACCGCCCGATCGCCTACTGAAAATTGGTGCCAGGCACCTTTTCTCGAGAATTGGTGTCAGGCACCTTTTTTTCGGAGGTCGGGGTCAGACGCCTTTCTCGGGCAGATCGAGCTCGGCGGCGAGCGCATCGATCGTCGCGATCGGCGCGAGGCACGCCGTGCCGCGGCACACATACGCGACGAAGCCGCCCGGGCGGCCGGAGCGCGACGCGAGTAGCCCGGGAAGCCGGTCCGCGTCGTTCGGGATCACGAAGCTCGAGCGGCCCGGCCGATAGCCCTTCGCGAGCATTGCGCCGAGGCGCTCCGCATCGGCGGCGTCCGCGCGCACGACGATCGCCTCGGCGGGCTCGAGGTGCCGCTCGAGAGCGATCAGCAGCGACGCGTGCGCGTCAGGGTACTGCGTGAGCATCGGCATCGCGGCCTTCAGCGTGCGCTCCGCCGCATCGAGGTACCGCTGCTCGCCGAGCAGGTGACCGAGCGCGATCAGCACGCGGCATAGCACGCCGTTGCCGGCGGGCATGGCCTCGTCCGCGAACGACTTCGGCCGATGGATCAGCTTCTCGTGGTCGTCGGCAGTGAAGAAGAAGCCGCCGGCCGCGCGATCCTCGAAATGCTCGAGCGTCGAATCGACGAGCGCGACGGCGAAGTCGAGGTCCTCACGCCGCCAGCGGCACTCGAGCAGCTCGACGAGACCCTCCGCGAGGAACGCATAGTCGTCGAGATACGCGGCGAAGCGCGCGCGCCCGTCCGTGTAGGTCGCAAGCAGACGGTTGCCCTGCCACATGCTCCGGCGGACGAAATCCGCGGCGCGCGCCGCGGCGTCGACGAGGTCCGTCCGTCCGAGCCGCCGCCCGGCGCGGGCCAGCGCGCGGATCGCGAGGCCATTCCAGCCCGCGAGGATCTTCTCGTCGCGGCCCGGGTGCACGCGCCGCTCGCGCGCGTCGAGCAGCTTGCGCCGCGCGCGCTCGAGCAGCGCCTCCGCGTCGTCGCGGCCGAGCGACGCGGCGGGCTCGACGATCTGCAGGTGCCAGGCTTCGCCGCCTCCGTGCGGGTCCTTGAAGTTCGGCTCGCGATCGAGGCCGAAGACGCGCTTCGCGATCGAGGACTCCTCCGGAGACAAGACTCGATCGAGCTCGTCGGGCGTGAACACGTAGAAGCCGCCTTCGCGGCCGGCCGCGTCCGCGTCGAGCGTCGAGTAGAACGCTCCGCCGGCGTCCTGCATGTCGCGGACGATCCAGTCGGCCGTCTCGGCCGCGACGCGCGCGAATCGCGCGTCGCCGGTGGCCGCGTGCGCATCCGCATAGAGCGCGAGGAGCGCGGCGTTGTCGTACAGCATCTTCTCGAAGTGAGGGATCGACCAGCGACGATCGACGCTGTAGCGGAAGAAGCCGCCGCCGAGGTGATCGTAGAGCCCGCCGCTCGCCATGCGCTCGAGCGTATGCATGACGACGTGCTCGAGCTGACGGGAACGCTCGGGCTCGGCGCCGCTGCGGCGCGATTCCTCGAGCAGCAGCTCCAGCGCGTTCGTCCGGGGAAACTTCGGCGCATCGCCGAAGCCGCCGTGCTCGCGATCGAACGACGCGACGAGCCGCTCGCACGCGGCGTCTATCGGCGCGCGCATCGGCGCCGCGTCCGATGCGGCCGCCGACTCCATCTTCGCGAACGCCTCGAGCAGCGCAGAGCCGCGATTGCGAATCTCGTCGGGATAGCTCCTGTAGTACGCCTCGATTTGCGTCAGCACGTCCTTGAACGACGGCATCCCGTAGCGCGGCTCTTTCGGAAAGTAGGTTCCGACCGCGATCGGGACGTGCGTGTCCGGGGTCAGGAAGACCGTCAGCGGCCAGCCGCCGGCGCGGCCGGTATAGAGCTGATGCGCGGTCTGATGGATCTTGTCGAGATCGGGCCGCTCCTCCCGGTCCACCTTGATGTTGACGTAGAGGCGGTTCATGACCTCGGCGGTTTCATCGTCCTCGAACGACTCGTGCGCCATCACGTGACACCAGTGGCAGGCCGAGTAGCCGATCGACAGCAGGATCGGCTTGTCCTCGGCGCGGGCCTTCTCGAGCGCCTCGCGGGACCACGGCAGCCAGTCGACCGGGTTTTCCGCGTGCTGGAGGAGATAAGGGCTCGTCTCTCGCGCCAATTGGTTCGCCATGGACCCACTATAGCAACATGCATGCCCGCGCCGCCGGGCTGACGCGGCCGTATCGGGCGTATAAACTGCGGGCAGTACCGCCGCCTGGTGCAAATCCTTTGATCTATCCCGAATTCAATCCGATCGCGTTCGAGATCGGCCCGATCCAGGTGCGCTGGTACGGCCTGATGTACCTGCTCGGGTTCCTCGTCGGATGGCTCGGCGCGAGATACCGCGCGAAGCGCGCGGACAGCCCGATCGCACCTGTTCAGGTCGACGATCTGATCTTCTACACCGCGTTCGGCGTGATTGCCGGCGGCCGCATCGGCTACATGCTGTTCTACAACCTCGGCGGCTTCCTCGAGAATCCGCTCAGCATCTTCGCGATCTGGCAGGGCGGGATGTCTTTCCACGGCGGGCTCATCGGCGTGATCGTCGCGATGTGGCTGTTCGCGCGGAAGGTGCGTCGGCCGTTCTTTGCGATCGCCGATTTCGTCGCGCCGTGGATCACTCCGGGTCTCGGCTTCGGACGCATCGGCAACTACATCAACGGAGAGCTCTGGGGCGTCGAGACGGATCCGAACGCGCCGTGGGCCGTGATCGTCGACGGCGTTGCGCGTCATCCGAGCCAGCTTTACGAGGCCTTCCTCGAAGGGCTCGTGATGTTCGTCGTGCTGTTCGCGTTCTCCATGCGGCCGCGGCCGATCATGGCCGCGTCGGGTCTGTTCCTGCTGCTCTACGGCGTGTTCCGTTTCGCCGTCGAGTTCGTCCGCATGCCGGACGACGGCGTCTACATCGCGTTCGACTGGCTGACACGCGGGCAGGTGCTGTCCGCTCCGATGATCGTGCTCGGCATCGCTTTTCTGGTGATTGCGTACAGAAGGCGCGAGTATGCGGCGCCGAAGGCGCCGGACGCCGCACCCGCGGAGGACGGACGATGAGGCAGTACCTCGAGCTCCTGAGGACGATACGCGAGCGCGGCACACGCAAGAGCGATCGGACCGGCACTGGAACGCTCAGCGTGTTCGGTCATCAGATGCGCTTCGATCTCGCCGACGGATTTCCGGTGCTGACGACGAAGAAGCTGCATTTGCGCTCGATCATTCACGAGCTGCTGTGGTTCCTCGCCGGAGACACGAACGTCGAGTATCTGCGCAGTAACCGGGTCACGATCTGGGACGAGTGGGCGGACGAGCACGGCGAGCTCGGGCCCGTGTACGGTGCGCAGTGGCGCAGGTGGAAGACGGCCGACGGACGCGAGATCGATCAAATCACGCGGGCCGTCGAGCTGATCCGCCGCGATCCGGACTCGCGGCGGATCATCGTCAGCGCGTGGAACGTCGGCGAGCTCGAGCAGATGGCGCTGTCGCCTTGTCATGCGCTCTTCCAGTTCTACGTCGCGGATGGCCGGCTTTCGTGTCAGCTCTACCAGCGAAGCGCGGACGTGTTCCTCGGCGTGCCGTTCAATATCGCGTCGTACAGCTTGCTGACCCATATGGTGGCGCAGCAATGCGATCTCGAGCCCGGGGAGTTCATCTGGACCGGGGGCGATTGTCACCTGTATCTGAATCATCTCGAGCAGGCGGATCTGCAGCTTGAGCGGGAGCCGATGCGGTTGCCGCGGCTCACGATTCGGCGGCGGCCGTCGTCGATATTCGAGTATCGGTTCGAGGATTTCGACGTGGTGGGGTATGAGGCGCATCCGGCGATCAAGGCGCCGATTGCCGTTTGACGGTTGCGGCTGCTGCTAGCTTGCGGAAGGGATGTCGCGAGCTCGGCGACGGGGAGCGTGCAGCTTGCGGAGGGGTGATCGCAAGCTCGTGGACGGGGAGCGAGAAGCTTGCGGAGGGGTGGTCGCAAGCTCGGGGACGGGGAGCGCGCCTTCAACTACGGCTTTCAGGGGGACGCCGGAAGTGCATCCGTGCGGCTCGGGTGCGGCCGTCCCTGGCCGCACACGCCCCCTGAAAGCCGTAGTTGAAGACGCACTCCCCTTTGCAGCTTCGATTACTGGCGCCGGCGGCTTCGATTACTGGCGCTGGCAGTTTCGATTGCCGGTGCTGACAGCGTCGACTGGCGGCGTCGGCGACTTCGATGGCCGACCCTGGGTCAACGCGGGGAGCAGGGGATGGCAATTGGGGGGCCGGGGGGGGCCAGGGGGACGGCGGTGAGGGAGCGGCCCCAGACGCAGCCGGTGTCGAGGGCGGTGAGGTCCGCGCGGCGGAGCAGGCCGAGGGCGGACCAGTGGCCGCAGACGATGTGGGTGTCGCGGGTGCGGCGGTCCGGCGCGTCGAACCACGGGACGAGATGCGGGGGCTGAGTGCCCGGCGGGCCGTTGTGCTCGAGGTCGAGGCGGCCGTCCTGCGTGCAGAAGCGCATTCGGGTCAGCGCGTTGATCGTGTAGCGCAGGCGCTCGGCGCGGGCGAGCCGCGGCGACCACAGGATCGGCTCGTTGCCGTACATCTCGGCCAGCGCGTCCTGCCAATCGGGCTCGGCGAGTGCGGACTCGACCTCGTGCGCCGCGCGCTTCGCGTCGGAGACGGACCATGCCGGCGGGATGCCGGCGTGCACGAGGATCCGATTCGCCGCTTCGTCGTGGTGAAGCAGCGGACGGCGGCGCAGCCAGTCGAGCAGCGCGTCGCGGTCCGGGGCCTCGAGCACCGGGCGCAGCGTGTCGCGCGGGTGCGGCCGGCGGATGCCGGCGGCCGCGGCGAGGAGGTGCAGATCGTGATTGCCGAGCACGGTCGTCACTGCGTCGCCGAGCGCGATGACGCGCCTCAGCACCGTTAGCGAGTCGGGGCCGCGATTGACGAGATCGCCGACGAGCCAGAGCCGGTCGCGCGCGGGATCGAAGTCCATCGCGGCAAGCAGCGCATCGAACGGCGCAGCGCAGCCCTGGATGTCGCCGATCGCGTAGAGCGTCATCGGATCATCCTTCCCATCGCTCCGCGAGGCGCGCGAAGTCGCCGGGCGCGAGCGTCTCGGGCCGCGCCTTCGGATCGATGCCGAGCGCGGCAATGTCGGCGTCGCCGATGCGGCCGCGCAGCGCCCGCGCGATCGTCTTGCGGCGCATCGAGAAGAGATGCGCGACGAGCCGTGCGAAGCGCCGCTCGTCCTGGACGTCGAAGCGCGGCGTAGCCCGCGGCACGAGCCTCACGAACGTGGAGCGCACGCGCGGCGGCGGCGAGAACGCGCCGGGACCGATGTCGAAGCACGCTTCGATATCCATCCATTGAGAGAGCATAACCGTGAGCCGGCCGTATTCCTTGCCGCCGGGCGCGGCGGTCATCCGGGTCACGACCTCTTTCTGCAGCATCACGTGCACGTCCTTCAACGCTTGCCGGAACTCGAGCAGCCGGAACAACAGCGGCGTCGAGACGTTGTACGGTAAGTTGCCCGTCACTCGAAGCGTGCCCGGCGCGGGCGCAAGCGCTCCGAAGTCGAATTCGAGCGCATCCGCGCGATGAAGGACGATGCGATGCTCGGCGTCGCCGAGCCGCTCGAGCCCCTCGTGCAGCCGCGCGTCGATCTCGATCACGTGCAGCGTGGCCACGCGCTCGAGCAGCGGCGCGGTCAGCGCGCCGAGTCCGCCGCCGATCTCGACCATCGGATCGTCGCGCTCCGGCGCGATCGTCGCGACGATCTTGCGGATCACATTCGGGTCATGAAGGAAGTGCTGGCCGAAGCGTTTGCGGGGCGCGATGCGCTCCCCGCGCTCGCCGCCGCCGCTCACGCGGCCGCACGCGCCCGCTGCGCGAGCTCGCGCGCGAGACGTACCGCGGCGATCAGGCTGTCCGCCCGCGCGCGGCCCGTTCCCGCGAGCGGCAGCGCGGTGCCGTGATCGACGGACGTGCGCACGATCGGCAGCCCGAGCGTGACGTTCACGACGCCGCCGAAGGCGAGCGCCTTCAGCGGGGCGAGCCCCTGATCGTGGTACATCGCGAGCACGGCGTCGCAGCGCTCGAGCGAGCCTGGAGTGAACGCGGTATCGGCCGCGACCGGTCCGGTCACGTCGAGCCCGCGCGCGACGAGCCGCGCGACCGCCGGCTCGATCACGTCGCGCTCCTCGCCGCCCATCGTGCCCTGCTCGCCGGCATGCGGGTTCAGTCCGAGCATGAGGATGCGCGGCGACGCGATACGGAAGCGGCTCGCGAGATCCGCGCAGAGGATCTCGCACGTCCGCTCGATACGCTCGGCGGTGATCGCGGTCGGGACGTCGGCAAGCGGCAGGTGCGTCGTGACGAGCGCGACGCGCAGGTTCTCCGCGGCGAGCAGCATCACGGGCAGCGGCGCTCCGGTGCGCTCGGCGAGGAACTCGGTATGGCCGGAGAATGGGACGCCGGAGCGCGTGATCACGCTCTTCTGCACCGGCGCCGTCACGAGCGCACGCGCGCTTCCCGACACGCACGCGTCGCAGCCGCGCCGCAGCAGCTCGAGAACATAGCCCGCGTTCGCGGGATCGAGCGTGCCGGGGACGACGGGTGCGGCGACGGGCACGTGCAGCACGGCGAGCGTGCCGCGGCGATGCGGCGGCGCTTCGGCGATACCGCCGAGCCTCAGCAGCTCGACCCCGATTCGAAGACTGCTCGCCCGGGCGGCGAGCATGTCGATATCGGCGAGGACGGCGATTCGCGCGTCGAGGTCGTGCTCGGCGAGCATCAGGCAGAGATCGGGACCGATCCCGGCCGGCTCTCCCGACGTCAGCGCGATCGAAGCCGTCGTCATGACGATCGAACCGCGGCGCTCGAGCAGCGGCTCAGATTCGGATGTCGACGTATGCCTGATCCCGCAGCTGCTGTAGCCAGAGCTGGCGCTCCTCCTCGGCCTTATTGGCGCGAAGCTGCCTGAAGCATTGCTGCTCCTTCAGCTCGTCCGTCATGTCGTGCGAGCGCCGGTCCATGACCTCGACGAGATGCCAGCCGTAGCGGGAGCGGAACGGCTGGCTCAGCTCGCCGACGTCGAGCTGCGCGAGCTGCTCCTCGAATTCGGGCACGACCGCCCCGGAGCCGATCCAGCCGAGATCGCCGCCGTCGGCCGCCGACGCGAGGTCCTCGGACAATGCGCGCGCGATCGGGCCGAACTCGTCGCCCGAGAGGATCTGCTCGCGGATGCCGAGCAGCCGCTGCTCCACCGCGGCGTCGTCCATGATCTCGTTCGTGGTCAGCAGGATGTGCCGCGCGCGAACCTGATCCTGCATGACGCGCTCGGCGCCCCGTACTTCGTTGAGCCGAACGATCTGAAAGCCGGTCGCGCTCTGGATCGGCTCGGAGACCTCGCCCGGCTCCATCCGGATGACGGTATCGACGAACAACGTCGGCAGCTGCGACCCCTTTCGCCAGCCGAGATTGCCGCCCTGCAGGGCGGTCTCGGCGTCGGAGTAGACGATCGCGAGCTGCCCGAAGTCCTCGCCGTTCTCGAGCCGCTCGTAGATCTCGTCCAGAGTTTCGCGAGCGGCCGCGAGTCCTTGCTCGCGATTGCCGCTAGGGATATCGATCAGGATGTGGGAGATGTTGTAGTCGAGCTCGGTCATCTGCGTCGACTCGAGCCGGATGAGGCACTGATCGAGCTCGCGCGGGGAGATCGAGATATTGCTCAGCACGTCGCGCTGCTCGAGCTGATCGAGAATCAGCTCCCTGCGCCGCTCCTCGCGAAAGGCGGCGTAGTCGATGCCCTGCTCGGCGAGCGCCGCGGGCATCTGCTCGAGCGTGAGCCCGAGGCTCTCTGCGACGTTCGTCATCACCTGGTTCAGCGCCTGATCGCTGACCTGGATGCCGACGCGCTCGGCTCGCTGCAGCTGGACCTGCTCGATGATCAGCTGCTCGAGCACCTGGCTCTCGATCTCCGAGAGCGGCGGGAGCGGCCGCCGCTCCTGCGGCGGCATCTGCGCCTGCTGCCGTCGCAAATTGGACATCACGATCGCAAGGCGCTCCTCGAGCTCGCTCTTCAGCACGATGCCGTCGTCGACGATGGCCGCGATGCCGTCGAGCATCACGCCGCTCGCGCCGAGCTCGCGTGTTTGCGCCGATGCGTGGCCTGCCGCGAGAACGGCGCACCACGCCGCCGCGAAGAGAACGAATCTGCGGATCAAAACCTTCTTAATCATCGGTACTTGCGCCGGTGCCTCGGTAGCCAAGAATACCACGGTCGAGGAGCTCCTCCGGGGAGGGCACCTCCTGGCTGAAGCCTTTCAGCTCGAGTTGGACCGCGATGGAGCTGTCGGATTCCCCGGTGCGCCGGCTCACATAGCGCCGGCCGACGACGCGCAGCCGCCAGCAGCACGCATCGTATTCCCAGCCGACGAACTGCTCGAGCGGCTCCTTCTCGAGGAACGAGTAGCTGTAGCGCGTAATGATCCGCCAACGGTCCGCTACAGGCCATACGAGCGAGAAATCGCCTTGCTCGATCACGCTGCGGCGGTAGCGGTATGCGAAGCCGAACAGCCGATCCTCGGCCGGCCGGTACTCGAAACGGGTCTCGGTGCGGGCCGTGCGCTCAGTATCGCTGTTCCACTGATAGCCGAGGTCGAGATTCCACGCGTCGCGGAGCCCGATCGAGAACTCGGCGACGTAGTCGGACGCGTTCGCGTCGATCGGCGCCATGCCCGGCAGCGCAACGCGCTGCGTGCTGAGATAGCGGGTCTGGCCGACGGTGGCCGCGAGGCGCTGCACGCCGGTGCGCTCCTCGATGAGCCGTGTCGTGACGCCGAAGCTGAGCTGGTCCGTGTCGCTGATCCGGTCCGGCCCGACGAACTGATATTTGCGAAAAAGCTGCACGAGGTTGAAGTCGGGCAGGATCGTGTCGAACACCGGAAGGTCCGCCTGCTCCTCGAACGGCACGTGCACGTAAAGAAGCCGCGGCTCGAGCGTCTGCAGCCACCGGTCCGTGCGCCCCGCCGTGCGCTCGAGCGTAAAGCCGGTGTCGACGCTCGCGACCGGCAGCGTCCGGCTCAGCGACTCGTCGGGCGCGCCGTCGAGGCGGTACGTGGTCTGGCGCAGCGCGACGGCCGGAGTCATGTACATGCCGGGCCGCGCGAGGCGCAAGCTGACCTCCTGCTCGGTGTCGAACCGCCAGCCGGTCACGCCGACGTCGCGATCGAAGTTCACGAGCTCGGCACGCGAGTCGAAGCCGACGAGGCCGCGGGTCCAGCGCCCGTCGAACAGCATCTGCGGCACGCGGCGATAAGGGCGCACGCTCGGATCGAGCGTCGTGTCGATCGTCTGGTAATTCTGGAAGCGGGAAAGCAGCGCCCAGTACGGCGTCGCGTACGTCACGTCGACGAACCGGTCGAGAAAGACCTGGCTGGTCGCGCTCAAGCTGCTGCCGAGGTCTTCGAAGTATGCGTCGTCCGACACCTGCTGGATGCCGGACGTCACGCTCAGGCGGTCCGAGAAAGCCGTCGCGTGCTGCAGGCTCACGTAGCGGCGGTCCTGGCCTGCCTCGTCGTCGTCCGGCAGAAAGCTCCAGTCGATCTCGCCTTCGGACCGGGGCAGGAGATAACGGACCTCGGTGTTGAGCTGCACGCCGCGCTCGCTCATGTAGCGCGGCTCGAGCGTGACGTCCAGGTTCGGCGCGATGTTCAAGTAATAAGGAATGGAGATGTCGCGGCCCGTTCTGTCCCGCTCGGCGAAATTCGGCGTCAGGAAGCCGCTTTTGCGGCGATCGTCGATCGGGAACGTGAAGTACGGGGCATAGAAGATCGGCACGCCCTTGAACTCGAGCTTCATCGAGCGTGCCGTGCCGAAGCCCTGCTCGAAGTCGAGCTCGATCTCGGAGCCCTCGAGCTGCCACGAGCGGTCCCCCTCGGGGCACGTCGTGAAGAAGAAAGACGACAGGGACAGCCTGCGCTCGGTGCCGCTGACGAAGATGTCCTCGCCGGAGCCGCGCGCCGGCCGCGACGGGACCTCGAAGCCGGCCTCGCCGAAGAAGACGCTCTGGTCGAGCCGGTCGAGCACCGCGTCTTCGCCGTAGATGTTGGCCTCCGGGCCTTCGTACGCGACCCGCCCGGTGATGTCGATCCGCTCGGGAGTGACGAGCGCGCGCTCGCCGATGAGTCTTCTGTCGCCGTACGCGACGCGGATGTCGCCGGAGACCTCGGCGCCGGTCGCCGTGCCGGCCTCGAGGCGCCGGAACGAGATCACCGCATCGTCCTCGTCGGGCGCGAGGAACGACGGGCGGGCGCTCGTGCGCTCGGCGGGCACCGCAAGACAGACGTCCTGCGCCGCGGCCGTCCGCGCGCCGAGAACCGACACGAAATAAAGGAGCGCCGTCGCGCGAGTGTTGCGGAGCACGAAACAAGAGCCGAGGAAAGTCGGCTACAATGGCACACATCCCGTGTAGGTTCAATCGGTTGCCGGCGCACCCGGGCCGCGCTTGATCTCTTCGAGGGCTCCTTGATGAAGGCGATGGTGCTCGCCGCGGGTCTCGGTACCCGAATGGGCCGGCTCACCGAGTCGACGCCGAAGCCTTTGCTCGACGTCGGCGGCGAGTCGCTGCTCGGCCGGCAGCTCGGCCGGCTCGCCGGCGCCGGGATCACGGACGTCGTCGTCAACATCGCGCGGCACGGCCGAAAAATTCGGGATGCGATCGGCGACGGGCAGCGCTTCGGCCTGCGGGTCGAGTACAGCGACGAGGGGCCCGAGCCGCTCGAGACGGCCGGCGGCATCGTGAAGGCCCTGCCGATGCTCGGCGACGAGCCGTTCGTCGTCGCGAACGCCGACGTCCTCACCGACTTCGATTTCGCGGCGCTCGCGCTCGACGGCGCGGAGGGGCAAATCGTGCTCGTGCCGAATCCCGCGCATCACGCGCGGGGCGACTTCGGCCTCGACTCCGCGGGACGCGTGACGGAGCGGGGCGAGCGGCTCACATACGCCGGCATCGCGCTGCTCGATCCGCGCCTCTTCGCCGGGCTTCGGCCGGGGCCGAGGCCGTTGAAGCCGATCCTCGACGGTGCGATCGCACGCGGCACGCTGCGGGGACTCTGCCATCGCGGGCTGTGGATCGATGTCGGGACGCCGGAGCGGCTCGACGAGGCGCGGAGGCGCGTCGCGAGCGGCGCCGTCATGGGCGGCTGAAGCCCCGCGGCTTGGCCGAAAAACGGGGAGGCCAGCAATGAAGCTCTACGATCACGGGCGCAGCTCCGCGGCGTTTCGCGTCCGCATCGCGTTGAATTTGAAAGGCTGCCGCTACGAGCGCGTCCCGGTCGCGTTCCCGGAAGACCCGTCCGACCCGGCCGTCGCCGAGTACCGGGCGTTGAACCCGCAGGGTTTCGTGCCGGCCCTCGAGCACGGCGGCCGTCTGCTGACGCAGTCGCTCGCGATCATCGAGTATCTCGACGCGGTTCACCCCGAGCCGAGGCTGATTCCGGCTGCGCCGCTCGAGCGGGCGCGCGTGCAGGCCGTCGCGCAGATCGTCGCGTGCGATATCCATCCCCTCAATAACTTACGCGTGCGGCGCCATCTTGCAGCGGAGCTCGGTCAGGACGACGCGGGCGTCGATCGGTGGTGCCGGCGCTGGATCGAAGAAGGGTTCGCGGCGTTCGAGTCGGCGATCTCGCGGACGACGGACGGCAGGCACTGCTTCGCCGGGGGGATCACCCTTGCCGACGTCGTCCTCGTGCCGCAAGTGCGCAACGCCCGCCTGCACGGGGTCGATCTCGAGCGCTACCCGACGATCGCGCGCGTCGCGGCGCACCTCGAGGCGCTAGAGCCGTTCGCCCGGGCGGCATGAATTGAACAATGGCGCCGGAAAAATGGTGTCAGACACCTTTTTCGGAGAGGGCGGGCTAGACCTCGCGCTGAATCGGTCGAAAAAAGGCTCTCCTGCCCTATCCGTGGGTGAAGTAGATGAGCTGAGGAGATGCCATGCCCATCCTCAGGCAAGATTCGGTTCGCCAAAACAGAACAACTTGCATGAGGGGGCATGGCATCGGTCAACA
>Ga0079224_100002438_pt1 | contig 22576 bp, 18 predicted proteins | sample Stecom2015_FD_80414 | JGI IMG/M metagenome (GOLD analysis project Ga0079224, IMG submission 80414) | Agricultural soil microbial communities from Utah to study Nitrogen management - Steer compost 2015 | ecosystem: Environmental > Terrestrial > Soil > Agricultural land | place: USA: Utah...
CGAATTCATGAATTCGTCTACGGCGGCCTGGGATAACACGCCATTACGAACAGCGGACCTCAGCAACGTCACCGCCACAAAGCCACTCCGCGCAAGGTGGGCAAATACCAGAGTTCCATAACGTCGGCACTCCTCGAGAAGTGCAAACACGAGATCAAGGCTGGGCTTCGGCTGACAATCAAAACGGTCAAATCTGGCTTCGGCCTCCGCAACCAGACGTAAATCTCCGTCGGTGCGGGCAACGGCACCCACCGTAATGTTTCTGAGCCCGTCGGCCAGCTGCTCAATCTCCTGCGGCTGGAATCCCCCTTCAACGGCAAGGCGCTCACGCCAACGCTCAAAGTCCAGCGCATAACAGGTAGGCACCACATCAAATTCCACCTTGTCGTGCAGGTGCGGATGCTGCCTCAACCAACCCAGATAGAAATCGACGAGGCGTTCCGCCAGGCCATCGGGCACGGTAGCGGGGATAAATGAGTTGAAGCTGGCACGCACGTCAACGTAGGGGTGGCCTGCAAACATCTGTAACAACGGTTGCGGCCTCACATCCCGGTACCCGTATTCGGCCCTTTGAGTCGCCCAGACATCATCAAGAATCAGATATCGGTAAAGACTGGACGCCAGACGCCCCGGCCGGGTACCAATGATTTCCGCCGGATTCCAGTCGGGCATGACGCCAAAAACAGCATTGCGACCCAGTACGAAAGGCCCCGGACACTGCAGCTCGCGGAAACGCGCCACGGCTGCTTTCAGGTAACCATCCTGGAAGTCATCCGGATTCAGTTCATGCTGGACAGCAATCGGACGGACCTGAAGGATGTGAATACTTCCCCCCTCCGTGATCGCAAATTCGATATCGAGAGAGTCGAAATCGAGAAGATCTTCCACTTCCCGCAACGCCGGGAGCAATCCCGCCAGATTATCGGGTATGCAAAGCCCGTCTTCGGGCGCAGTCCGGCGGACAACCAGAGTTTTGTGCTCCCGACTCGACCCACTGGTGATCGACTCCGTGCTGCGGGTGGTATCGTCATAGTTCACAACATAGTAGGGGGCGCCGGAGGAAAGCGTTTTGGTAAAGGCGACGCCACTGGCAATAACCCGCTCCAGCATCGGTTGGACCAGCACCTGATTCTCCGGATGACCATCCGGGTAGGACGCGATAACCTCCTCAACCGCAGAACGGAGTGCCTGCGGATTTGCCCGGTCCACATTCAGAATACTGGTGTACGCGCCGGCGTTGGACACCCCGAAGCCATCCTCGGACAGGGCACTGCTTCGTACCACCAAACGCGGATATACCGCCAACTCCGATTCGATTCCGGCCAGAACATCCGTCGAGCCTTCCAGCCAGTCCGCGACGGTGAAACTGACCTGATCCTCAATTCTACTGCGGGTGACAACGCCCTGTAATCGATACAACGTCTGAGCCTTGGTGCCCAGAACGAACCGGCTCAGGTCATTGGCGTCATTCATCTCGGCCCATTCACCAGCCACATCCACAGCGGCAATAGGGAACCCTCGAATACGCAGGTACTCAAGCAACTGACTCAAACTACCGGATTTCAAAGACGTCGGTATGGCCGCAGCATCCGCCAGATAATCAGCCACACCACCCGATAACCGCACAAGACCAACAAACTCCGCGTCGGCCAGCTCTTCCGGGATATCTCGGCCGAGTCTTGTAACCATGCCGCCGTGAAGATTAACCTTTTCACATCGGGCCATATCCTCCCGGGATCGACCCTCGTAGCGGCTACGCCAACTGGAATCCACCAGTATTGCAATCTCGGTCTGCAAGGCTGCCAATGCATCAACGGCTGAATCACGGAACAAAATGTCTGCGTACGAGACATAATGGGTATGCTGCGCATCCAAAGGCGCTTCCAGTAACGAGGCCGCTGCGCCCGTCGTTTCCCAATGGGGATTCAACGAGTAATGCAGGTCCGGATAACGCTCAACCACTGCGTCCAGTTGGTAGCCGCCCACGAAATGCGTCTGAGGGTTCAGACTTCGCATCGAATGAAGCAACCAGTCCAGAACCCGGCGACGACCAGTGGTTCCCCGAAGCACGCTGTGCTGTTCGCCTTTGAACGGCTTTCCCGCGCCCAAAATAATCAGGCGTGCACCCAAATGATCGTCAGTTCGTTTCAAGGAAATTGACCAAGCAAAATAATAGGAAAAGACAGGATCAGGCTAAAACTGATCCGCTATGTCAGCGATCGAACCAAGCTTAAGGTCGGCATCGTTAAAATCAAAACTCGACTCACTCCAGGCGCTCACGAAAATAAAATCCAGACCGGCACGCTTGGCCGCTTCGATATCGTATTGGCTGTCGCCGACAAACACGGCGGGGTGCCGAATAACTCCCTCGGCCTTGAGACGGACCAGAATCTCGTCTTTGTTGGCCGGACTACCATAAATGCCACCGTCAAATAGAGAGTCCAGACCACGTTTTCGGAAGACTGAGCGCAACTCTTTTTGATCGCCTCCAGATACAATCAGCCACTGCGCCCCCTCAGTCATCTGCCGCAACCGCTCAATGCCCGGAGCTACCTGACAGGACAACAATCCCTGCTCGACATATCCGGCGTAGTCTGCCAGCAAGTGGTTCAGTTCCTCTTCGGCCGGTGCTTCTCGCCCCAGGATGTCGGTCAAAAAGCGCTGAAACTTGATATACCTGGAAACACCGCCATTATCCACATGATAGTTGACCAGCTGCTGCGCATACTGGGTACCGTAAGGCTCTGCCGCTCGAAAGAACGCGTCCGTTTTGATGCGGTTCGAGTCCAGAACCACCCCATCACAGTCAAAAATCCACGTACGATAGTTCAACAACAGCTTTCCTCTGACTCAGCTAAGATGGAAGCACCACTGGGCTTCTGATGTGGTGGACGATAATTATTTGCGGCGGCGGGCCTTTTTCCAGCGTCGTAGCATGGCGTTTCCTCGCTCCAATCGTTTAGCAATTTCAAGCCAAGGAGTAGACCTTATTCCTTTCGGCAGCATAGCCTCAGAGAGGTTTGCACTGGACAGAAACCGAATCAACTCACGGCATCTAGCTAACGATCTAAAAAGTAAAGGTTTTTTTAGCCTGAAATCTATAAAGTGAACGCCCGCGCCACTGATAAGAAAATTAGCGAGCTGGGGATCGTTCCTTAAATACCCCTTTTCATGCAAAGCCAACAGCTGTGACAACACTGCCCCAGCATCGTTTGCAGAGGCGGGGCGCCCCTCAAGATAACGATAGATGACAAACGAGTCGATCACAGAGCCATGCAGCTTTCGTTCGGCAGCCAATACCGGCACCGGCGCAGAAAACCCCAGGTCTTTCATCAACAGCAAATGCCGGAAATGTCTGGCCGCATCACTGCCTCGAAAAAAAGTCAGTAATCGCTCCCATCGACGTTTGTTGCGCGCACGGGGAATCTTCAGCATCAAATCTTCGCCCCTGTACACGACACGGGCACTTAATGTACGCCAGTTATCCCGGAAAACATGAGGGCGCTCCAGGCTACCATCCAGTACCGCTGCCCACAGAGCTTTGGCGTCGTCCTCGGACAACCTTGAGAGCAACATCCAATCTTCGACCCTGAATTCGTGCACGACACACGCCCTAGTGGTACCAACGCCAGCTGACATAACCTATCCGTGTCGAAATTGTTGCAAGGTTGAGAGTGCATCCTGGTGTACGACACCAATCTGTGCCGGAATAACCAGGTCCAGAATCCTGGCCATGGCGAATCGATGTGCCCCCGCACCGCTGAAAACAGGCTGACCGCCCGGCCCCAGGTGAATCTGGACACCGCCAACCTCCCGGAAATTGCCGGGGGTGAGCTGACCCTGGGCCAACAATTGACCGCTGGCACTGATGCTTTCAAATATACGGTCCAGCCTCTCGTAGCGCTGTTTTACATCCGACAGATTCGAACAACCATCAAAACGGCCGCTTTCCGACCTTGCTATTCGCTCCATCAGGTAGTCATAGGCACCGGCTTCCTGCCACGATTCTCCATCCACCCAGTGACGATAACAGTACCGCACCTTCGGATGCTCAATCACCGGCATAACGCCCTCATCCGGCCAACGGTGTACGACCCGACCAGACCCTTGACGTAAGCGCGTGGAAAACGTCTTGTATAGAAGGCTCGATGGAAGATATTCCAGACATTCACGAGAAGGAACATCAATTCTCTCGCCGTATTGAGGAGCCATCGGACCGTATTTCAAACGATTATAGAAATCGCGCGTAAGTGCTCTAAAGAAGTGCTTGCTCATCAGCCCCGTGCACTCGCTGCAAATTCTCCAGGTAACCGTCAAGCCCCATTTCCATGACCTCTTCGAAGCGCTCATCCCCTCGAATGTAACCAAGCTTTTATAAACGATTAATCACCTTATACTGCAGTATTGGATCATGGGTCTTGATAAAGGACCGCGTGTACTGAATGGGCTTTGCACCAGGCGCCCGATAGCCAGCGTAACGCCCTGCCGAAAGCATTAAGTCAGTATTGAACACCTTGATACAGGCCGGGTTAAAACGCAAAAGGTCCAGCATAGCGTTAGGGCCTGCATTCAGGTGAGTATCCGGCAAGAGCCATTGCAGGGATTCCAGTTGTCGAAGCTTTTGCTCACCAGCCGGGAAACGGCTGCGTCCTTTGCGATTAATGCAGACGCCCCAGTCCATCTGAGCAAGCACCTCAGCATAAGGACCATCTGCCAAACGCTCGGCCTGAGTGTTGTTATAGTAGCTGACGTCAATACGCTTTCCCTGAGTCTCACTATCACGGCCTTTATCCCCTCCCTGATAGCTGAACTTTACTACTCGATCAAACCCATCAATCTCTGGCCCTTGCGCTACGGTGACCGGCACTGGCCCTACCAGCGCCAGTTCCCGCCCGAAGACATAATCGCCAAATGCCTGATCCAATTCATTCGACCCGGAACGATCTCCAATGGCCCGAGACGGCCGTTTGCCAGATAAAAGGTCAAAGAGCCAGCGAGCCTGCCGAAGCTTTTCACCGGATAGATCAGAATGCTCCAGCCGCACGATCAACTCCTCAGCGCGGACATAATCCTGCAACTCCAGACAGCAATACATCCCGCAGGCCAATGCTGCCGTTGTCGGAACCTTGGACCCTCCATCACCAGCGACAGAGGCACCGCATAAAATCGCTTGCTGCCTGAATCGCTGAGCAAGCCCGTACAGCCCGACTCCGATAGCTAATCGACACAGATCCAGCCACGCCAAAAACGGCATGGTGTGACAACTCAGTGCCTGCACCGAGGACTCCAGCGACGTTATGTCATCTGCCGATAATACAGGCTTTCGAGAAGCCCCCGAGGCAACCCACTGCCGCCAAATAAAGACGAGCTCTTGTTCAGGTGCGGGATAGCCAAGTTTCCTGAAGCAACGCTCAAGCAGCTTTTCGGGCTTAGCAGCGGACTGTGCCGACTGGTAGGCTTCTTGTAATTGTAAAAACCGCCACCAACGTTGTTTGCGTTTTCTACTGTACAGCCATCCATCAATCAGCATTCCGTTTTCTCCATACGCTCCAGTACCCGCGTCAGCAACGAGGACAAAAATCTGTGCCCTAAGACTGATCGTTTACCCACGCCGAACACCAGAGTATAGAAAAGGCCGGCATTCACCAGAATCCGGTTATCTTCTTTCCCCCCGAAATGGTCGATCAAGTCCGACTCCAGTTCATCAACCGTCCGGCCACCAAATCCTCGTGCCAATATCAGCCCCGGGTCGTAACCAATGGGGTAAATACCGCAAGAATCCCAGTCCAACATAGCTCCGGAGGCCAGGATATTTTTGCGATGAAGATCTCCATGAGCCAGAAAGCGCGGACATTTCTGCTCTACCCAATCGGTGATCGCATCAAACTCCGACAAGTGTTGCGGCGCCGTGCCTGCAATCCAGTCTCGTGTAATCGTATGGGCGTTAATATATTGAGGGTGCGGACGCCGAAGCACAGAGCCCAGAGGCACCATCTGCACGGGCAAAGCCATCAGCATTCTGACTGCTGCGCCTCCGGCAACTACGGCCTGACTCTTGGAAATACGGGCGCCAGGAGTCAGCCTGGAATAAATGATCGCCAGTTCACTGCCTTCACGTATTTCAATGATCCGTGGCATAAATAGCTGACCGGATGAAAGAGATGGCCCGAAAAAAGCGTTCAGGGCCTTCACTCGCTCAAGGTCGTCATTATCGCGACGCCGATAAACCTTCTCGAATTGCCAGGCATCCCCCGCCACTCGGCCCGTCACCTTCAACGCCCGATAGCAGTTCAGCGTCGAGTCGCCACTACCGCTGCCAATGAAGCTGGCCTTTTCTGTCTCTTGCCTCACACTGACGGGTGTTACCGAGTCAAAGGCCGCCAGCAAACGTTCATAGGCTTCGTGCTGTTCATAGCAAGAATAAACATAACCAAGAATCTTCAGTTCTTGCCAGGATCGGGCCTTGGGATTCTCAGCATCAGGCGACAAACCAGATGACAACAAAGGGCTAGCAAGATAATGGGGCTTTGCTGCGCTCCACATTTTATCGGCCAGTTTCTGGCGCATTGGCAAGCGAAGCTTGGCGGCGAGGATCAATAGAGCTCGTGCACGCTTCAATCGATGGCGAAGCGCCTTTGGCAATTTAGGGTTATCAGCGTCAGGACGTGGACTGGCCAAATTCTCGTTTACAGGTATCACAACGTCAGTGCTGCCTGGCACGCAAGGCTGCTTCGACTGGAGCGACGTCTTCTGGTACATCAACAGCCAGACTACCAGGACGTGTCTCAACCATCAGTACATTTGTCTCAAGCTCCAGAAAACGCAGAATTTCAATATCTTCGCTCTGCTCCAGAACGCTTTTTCGGCCAAAACTGGCAAACCGCTCGAGCTCTTCTTTGGTAAATGCGTAAATGCATACCTGTTTCCGATAGCCTTCAGGCTTGTTGGCTGCATCCTTGAAACCCGGCAAGGGTGTGCGCGACATATATACCAGGCGATTCGACTCGGTAGTGATAACTTTCGGAATATTGACGTTCGCAGGATCTTCCAGATTGGACAACCAGCTAAAACCGTTAACGACCATGTCCATGTTTGCTTTTTTGCAATCCGCGATTTTGATTATGTCTCCTGCATCCACCAACGGTTCATCACCTTGCACATTGATGTATATATCCGCATCAATCTTCTCAGCAGCTTCCGCGAGGCGATCCGTACCGGTCACTGCATTGGGGCTTGTCATTACGGCATTATATCCCGCGGCTGTAACGACTGAAGCTATACGCTGGTCTTCAGTAGCCACGTATACGTTTTCAGCAGTTACGGCTTTGGCCGCGACATCCGCTACCCAGAGGATCATTGGCCTTCCAAGCAGCTCAACCAGCGGTTTGCCGGGGTAACGGCTGGAGCTGAATCTTGCGGGAATCACTACTACGGTTCTCATTAAGCCCTCACATACCATAAATCGAACGTACCGGCACCGAATACCTTGTGGGCGTTACAGCCAAAAGCGGCAAGGCTTGAGGATGTTGCTGATACATTGCCAATAACGAATGCATTTCTGCCGTACGCGGATCATCGGCTCCAAAGCCATCAAAGCCGGCCATGAGAATTCTGCTGGCGTTTCCGCTCGTAGCGACCGACAAAGCGTAGGCAATGACCAGTGACGTCGGCTGTGTACACTGCGTCGTCTCGAAACTAAAGTTGCCGCGCACGACTTGCATGCCGAAATCCAACAGTTGCTTGCCATCGAGCCGGGCACGCACATCCTCGGAAAGGGCACCGACCGGAGTAATCAGTGGCTGGGGAAGCTCGGCATGAACCTCCGCATCGGCAAGCAAGCGTACCGGATGGCAGGCGACCCGGACATCTATCATTGAGGGGTTGATAGCGGTCTGAGTATTCAATGCGACCACAACCGGAGCCTCTCGGGTGATGTACTGTTCCAGAGCCAGACGGTGCTCCCGCGCGCCAGGCCCTGAGCCAAGCAGCAACACCTCTTTTCCTTGCAGTAGCTCTGAAGGTGCCCAGCAACCATGCGTCTCACGGTGTAAACCGTGTCGTGCAGAGTCCAGAGCATCGCGGCTGAATTTTTTGCCACCCTCATGCCGCAAGTGTTCAATGACCGCCAGCAGGTCTTCCTCTACGTAGCGGGAATCTGCCAACATCTCTTGAATAAAAGACGGATGGATCCCGTACTTTCCCGCCAGAAAGTAATATGGATTGGTGCCCCAACCAAATTGTTGCTGCATGGGGCGGAAATCCGTGCGTATCAGACTCATTAACGGGATCAGGTTGCCTGGGCGTCCCGTTCGTTCACTGAGCTCAATGATCAGTTCTTCAGTGCGGGCATTTCCCGGCCCACGCCCCATACCGGTTACGGTTGAGTCAACCCAGGTCACTCCTTTATCCAGGGCAGCCAATGTATTTTGCAATGCCCGGCCTAGATTGTCGTGGGTATGAATACCCAACGGGCCGCTCCATTCCTGACGAATCCAGTCGATGATGGTGCCGGTTTGCTCCGGAGTCATGCCGCCCATACTGTCGGCGAAATACAAAACATCCGGCTGCCAATCCTCGGCTTTACGTGCAAGTTCCTGAATCTCCGCCTGAGAACGGTCTGCCACCTGCATCAGGTTAAAGCCAACCCGGTACCCCCGTGCCTTCAGCCAAGGCGTTGCCTGGAGAGCTTCTGAAAACTCATGAACATGACAGGCCACGCGCACCAACGTAACTGGAGAAACCGAAGCCTGCTGTGGGAACAACGCCTGGAGGCGAGCCTCGAGGTTCTCCCCCACCAGCTCACTGGCATTCACCATGACCCCGATGTCGAGGCCTTCCGGGAGGTTCAAACCAGCCAGATATTCATCCCTGGAGAATGCAAAAGCCCCTTTAAAGCCTTCGTTTTTGAGTGAACGTAGCCCGATTTCCACCACATCTATTCCGGCGGCATCCATTGCATCAAGGTATCGCTGAGCCAGATCAGCGCCAAAATTCCAGCTATTGTAATAACCACCATCCCTTAGCGTGCAATCCAGTTTAATCACGGTCATATATGCCTCTCGGGTTCCCGGGCGCTCAATTGCATATCTTGGAAAATGTACGATGCAGCAACGCCCATAAGGACATTGAACATCAGGACACCCTCAGTTTGGAACAGTAACCCATCGAACAGATTGGCCACCATGAAATAGCTGAACGTTGCCCCCAGAAAAATCATCATGTCCAATGGCATCTGACGGTGCCGCCAACAACGCAAAATCCCTACGACCGCCCAGGCGAAAAGACCAAGCACTACGATAAGCCCGCCGATACCATAGCGCATGGCTGCCTCCAGATAACTGTTGTGCACCTGGCTGAACACGCCTCCATCGCCTTGCCGGAGTTCAGGGGTATCGAGAACGATTTCACCGGCCCTGTAGCCCCAGCCAGTCAATGGCCTCTCACTGATTCCATCAAAAGCCTCTGAGATGAACAATAGCCTCAAGCCCCAACTGGACTTCGGTATTTCATCCAGATCTCCCTCAATGACTTGAGATACAAGCTCAGCCTCTTGGCCAAAACGATCCTCTATCAGACTGGAGAGCCCCAGCGCCAAACTCAATAAAACCGATAACACCAGTGCCGTAACAGTGCCCCCGGCAATGTACAACTTGGTACGCCGCGCCACTCTCGAAAAGGCCATCAGCAGCAGGAAAGCTATCAACAGGCCCGGCACCAAAGCGACCATGGCCGTCCTTGACTGAGTAATAAACAGCATCGTGAGAGCAAACAGCAGCAATAACAACCAGACAATGAGGCGAACAATCGAAAGCCCGGGACGCAAAACGAGCCGATAGCCAAAACAGATCAGACCGAGAGCGACAGCACCAAACAGCAAGCCTGAGCGAATGGGGTTGATTCCAAACTCTGCTCGAACACCATCCAACCCGTTCGCAATCTCAGAAAAACCATTACCCGATAGCCAAGGCATGACTAAAACGAAAATGCCAAAGATAATCAGGTAGGCCTGAATGCGACGATGATTACCAGCCAACACGCAAGCCAGGAACAGAAACATGAACTTGTCCAGGACGTCTTCCAAAGACGGGCCTGAGCGCGCCAGGTCAGGGTGGTCGAGCACCATTCCTGCCCAGCTAAGGGTCGCTATAACGATTACCGCAACAAACAGTTTTACCGGCAAGCTCCAGCGGATGCCCTTTGCGTATCTGAAAAACACATAGAGGCCAAAAACCGCAAACAGTATCTCCACGGCATTTGGCAACCGCCAAAACGTAAGGGGGAGCACGGAATAAAGGACTGCCAGCAATGAGAGCAACAAAAACAGCCACCCTGGCGGACTGACAATCGCTTCTCCACTTGTTCCTTTTACAGATAGGCTCTTCATTAGAACTATTTTCCCAGTCTTTTAGCGTTTTCCGGTCGGAAACTCCGGCTTTGTTATTAACAACACGCTATCCCTGCGACTACTTTTCCCCTTATGAGATGCCCCGTGATAACCGTCCATGAGCGACCCCCATAGTGACTCGATATCGACAGCTCCCATACGTTTGGCCAGAGAACGGTGCAGACGCGCCAAATTCTTTAACTTCCACTTAACCAACCCTCCTGGCTCCGTCCTTCGGATATCACATTTATCAAAGTCGATTAAATAAACATGCCCATTCCCGACCAGAACGTTGTCGCAATTCAGGTCAACATGATTCAATCCAGCATCATGGAACCGACGAATTGTGGTACCGATGTCAAACCACAAATCCTTATCCACCGCGTTGGAGGCTTCCGGCCAGGGAACCGCACCAACGATCCTCTTCAATAAAATGTCTGCCTGATAGAAAATTCCACGTCGAACAGCTCTCGCAGCAATCGGTTCCGGAACGGGCAAGCCTTTGCGGAAAAGCGCCTCAAGGACACTGAATTCTCTGTAACTTCGAGTTTTGCACCATCCGGAGAACAAGTAATTCTTCGCGGAAATCCGAGCAGCCCAACCACCACGACGATACTCACGCAGAACCATGTCACCAAACTCAGTGGTGACAAACCAGGCGCCTCCCCGCCCCCCCACCGACACAGGACGGGCAAGTTCTCCCCAATACCCGGGTACCAACATGTTTTCTGTAATAGAGGGGTAGGCAGGATTAACAATAAGCATGGATCAACCTGGTAGCCGGCATCTTCTGCAGATTCTGAGGAAGACCCCAGCCCCATCAGTAGGATAAGATGGCACCAAGTTTACCAATGAGCCCAGCCCGGCTCCACATCCAGCAGTTAAAGATTGGAAACGGACAGTAACTTGATCAACTCAATCTGCATCCTGCGCCTGTCGGCCATTGGCGATGTTACCCATGTCATCCCCGTGGTGTTGAGCCTTCAGGAACAACTCCCCAACGTAAAAGTCACCTGGGTCATAGGCAAAATCGAGGCAAAACTGATTGGCGACCTGCCCGGTGTCGAGTTCATCGTTTTTGACAAGAAGGCCGGCCGTGCGGGCTACGCGGAGCTTCGCCGGAAAATGAAAGGCCGAAAATTCGACGCTCTGTTACACATGCAGGTCGCGTTCCGAGCAAACCTGGCGGCGGCCTGCATCCCGGCACAACTCAAAATCGGCTACGACAAGGCCCGGAGTAAAGACCTCCACAGCCTGTTTATCAATCGGCGCATCGCCCCCGCACCGCATCAGCATGTCAGGGACTGCCTGGCAAGCTTTCTGGAACCACTGGGGCTCAAGGCCGCGCCTCCCCGCTGGGATATTCCGCTCTCTGACGCTGATCACGAATTTGCTCATGGCCATCTGGCCAGGGACAGGAAGAACCTGGTCATCAGCCCCTGCGCCAGCCATACACTGCGTAACTGGCCCGCTGAACGCTATGCTCAGCTGGCCGATTACGCCATTGAAACTCATGGCATGAAGGTCATTCTGGTGGGCAGCCCCGCACCGTTCGAGAAAGAATATTGCGAGGCTATCGAAAGCGCCATGAAACACCCGGTTCACAATATCTGTGGCCAGGACACCCTGAAACAGCTGACTGCTCTGATGAGCCATGCCGACCTGGTTGTGGCCCCCGACACGGGCCCGGCGCACATTGCCAGCGCCGTCGGAACTGATGTACTCGGACTGTTCGCTGCCAGCAATCCTAACCGCTCAGGGCCATACAGTTCGCTGAAATGGTGTGTAAACCGCTACCCGGAAGCCCTGAAGCAATTCACGGGAAAAACCGTTGAAGAGGCCCGCTGGGGCGCCAAGGCAGAATTTGAAGGGGCGATGGAACTGGTATCGGTGGACGATGTAACGACCATGCTCGACCGATGGGTCGCGGAGCATTCAGGGTAGCCGCACCCGCCCCTCAGGGGCGGATGCATTCGGAAATGGGATTATTTCCGTGCGGTATAGTCCTGATAAGACTTCTCTTCCACAAAACGTGACCCCAGAGCCAGGTTCACTTCTTTTTTAATGGCCGCACGCTTGTCATTCGTAACATAGACAGCGCGTGCCAGCTCAATAAAGCGGGGACCAAAGTCCTGCTCCGCTTCCTGGTCACGGATGTCGTCCTCAATCACCCAAAGCTCCTCGTTAACCGCTTTGAGCTGCTTACGCAGATCGGCGATATCATCGGCTTTGTCGGCCACGGCTTCATCCCAGGTCTTGCTGAGCTCTTCCAGTTCAAGGCGAACATTTCTGACCTTTTCTTCGTCCTTGATGCGCTCGGATTTGATTTCGAGGATGGTGATCTTGTCCAGCACCTCACCAAAGGAAACGGGAACCTTGATTACGTCTGCCATTGTCTCGTCCTGCTTGCTCGTGGATTCCAAATAACAAGGCCGCCGGGGCCTGTTCAGCGCCGGCGGCCACTTCATACAGATACTGTCTGGATCAGCCTTTTACGTGGCTCAACCACTCTGAGTGCTTGTCCAGCTTCCCCTTCACCGCATCAAAATACATGCTCTGCAGCTTCTCGGTAACGGGACCGCGCTTACCTTCACCAATCTGGCGGCCATCCAGTTCGCGGATGGGCAGCACTTCGGCAGCCGTACCGGTAAAGAAGGCTTCCTCGGCCACATAAACTTCATCGCGGGTAATACGGCGCTCTTTGACCTGAAGGCCAAGATCTCGGGCAAAATCGATGATAGTGGCGCGGGTGATACCTTCCAGACAGGATGTCAGCTCAGGGGTGTGCAACACACCATCACGCACGATGAAGATGTTCTCACCGGAACCTTCCGCCACGTAGCCTTCGTTATCCAGCAGCAGGGCTTCTTCCGCACCGCCGGAGATAGCTTCGTTCAGGGCCAGCATGGAGTTGATGTAGTTACCGTTAGCCTTCGCCTTACACATGGTGATGTTTACATGGTGGCGAGTGTAGGACGAGGTACGCACCTTGATGCCCAACTCCTTCGCTTCCGGCGACATGTAAGACGGCCAGCTCCAGGCGGCAACCATCACGTGCACCTTCAGGTTGTCGGCACGCAGCCCCATACCTTCAGAGCCCAGGAATGCCATGGGGCGCAAGTAAGCTTCATCGAGATTGTTTTCCCGCACCGCGGCACGCTGGGCTTCATTGATCTCGTCCTTGGAGAACGGCATCTTCATGTTCAGGATGTGCGCTGAACGGAACAGGCGGTCGGTGTGTTCTTTCAGGCGGAAAATCGCCGGGCCATTCGCGGTGTTATAGGCACGCACACCTTCAAAGCAACCCAGGCCATAGTGCAGGGTGTGGGTGAGGACGTGGGTTTTGGCTTCCCGCCAGGGAACCATTTCACCATCCAGCCAGATAAGGCCATCGCGATCAGCCATCGACATTCTGTTCTGCTCCTGAGTAAGCGGTTTTCGGGGAACTGGCATTCTAGCAGCAAACGCTGTCCGAAATAAATTTAGCTTGCTACTCAACCATGACTTTTTTCCACATACTTTGGATGTAGTCACGCTCTTCAGTGAAGGCTCCGCTCTCCACCTGGCTGTTGAGATTCTGCAGAGCCCTGCGGTGTATAGTGGAACGTAGCGTGATGAACACCTCGCGCAGTCGCTCGGTGTCTTCAACCGGCAAGACACCTGCGCGGCCCAACTCTTCCAATTGGCGAATATTGTCGCTCCACTGGGTCAGCTCCGGATGCTCTGAGCACCACGCCAGCATCAGGTACTGCACCATGAACTCGACATCTACGATGCCACCGTTGTCATGCTTGATGTGAAAAACGTCATTCTGCCGGGCTGCGGGCGTCCCGAGATTGCTGCGCATTTTCTCACGCATATCGACCACCTCCTGCCGAAGCGAGGCCTTATCCCGTTGTCGGCACAGTATCTGGTGGCGAATATCCTCGAACGCTTTGAGCGTATCGTCGCAGCCTGCCACTCCCCTGGCGCGGGCCAGCGCCTGATGCTCCCAGGTCCAGGCATCCTCCTGCTGGTATTTCTCGAACGCCTGCAAGGTACTTACCAGCAAGCCGGAGTTACCCGACGGGCGCAATCGCATATCCACTTCGTAGAGCTGCCCGGAGGGGGTCTGGGTACTGAGAATGTGCACGATTCGCTGGCCGAGCCGGGTATAGAACACCGCGTTATCGATGGGCTTGTCGCCATCGGTGGCCAGCTGAGGGTCAGCCTGGTGCACGAACACCAGATCCAGATCTGAGGTATAGCCCAGCTCGATACCGCCGAGCTTGCCGTATCCGATGATGGCGAAATCGGTATCACAGGCGGAGCCATCGGCGCGCCGGGGGTAACCGTGCCGGCTGACCAGATTCGAGAATGCCACATCCACCACATGATCCAGCACCACCTCGGCGATCCAGGTCAGGTAATCACTCACTTTCATCAGCGGCAGCGTGCCCTTCAGCTCTGAGGCCGCCACCCGCAACACATGGGCTTTCTTGAAGTAACGCAACGCCTCCATCTGCTCTTCCAGATCTTCATACGGAATCCGCAGCATTTGCTGACGTAAATCATCCTGCAATTCTTCCTTGGCCGGCGGACTGTATAGACTCTCCGCATTCAAAAGTTCGTCCAGGAGCAAGGGCGTATCCGCCAGCAGGCGCGCAATCCAGGGACTTTCACTACACAGCCGCACCAACTGCGTCATGGCACCAGGGTTTTCCATCAGCAGAACCATATAAGCGGTTCTGCGCAGAATGGCTTCAACCAGTTGCAGTACACGCTCCAGCGTTTCCGAAGGATTATCCACATCCATCAAGGCGTTAATCAGGAGCGGCACAAACTGGTTGAGCCTCTTACGCCCCTGGGTCTGCAGAGTCTGCACAGTGCGGCTGTCGCGCAGGCTGGTCAGGCGCTTATAGCTGCCATCCGGATCCTCAAACCCGCTTTGCTCCAGCCAGCCCAGGGCAGTGGCTTCATCCATTTCCGCCAGCCACAGCTCGTAGCAGCCATCGTCTACACCCCCCTCATCGGCGTCACCCTGATCTTCCGTGGCGATGATATCCGCAAAATGACGAGCCACCCGGCTTCGGTGTTCATCCAGCGCAGACAGGCAGTCTTCCCAGCTATCGAACCCCATAATCCTCGCAACCCGAGCGCAGGAAAGCGCATCCTCAGGCAAAATCTGGGTCTGTTTGTCTTCCAGACCCTGAAGGGCATGCTCGAGATTGCGCAGGAACACATAGGCGCCCCTCAGCTCACCGACCACCCGGGACGGAAGCAACTCGAGTTCCTCGAGCTCCTTCAAGATCTGTAGCAACTCACGCTGTTGCAGCTCCCGATCACGCCCGCCGCGGATTAACTGGAACGCCTGCACCACAAACTCAATTTCCCGAATGCCGCCACTGCCGAGCTTGATGTTGTTCTCCAGCCCCTTCCGGCGAACTTCTCGGCTAATCATTTCTTTCATGCTACGAAGTGACTCGAACGCACTAAAATCAATGTATTTGCGGTAAACAAAGGGCTTGAGGCTCGCCATCAGCACCTCACCGGCACGCTGGTCGCCAGCCACAACGCGGGCCTTGACCATGGCGTAACGTTCCCAATCGCGCCCCTGATCCTGGTAATAGGTTTCCAGGGCGGCAAAACTAAGAGCGAGCGCGCCACTCTGGCCGTATGGCCTCAGGCGCATATCCACACGGAACACGAAGCCATCGGCAGTAATCTGGTCAAGCGCCTGAATCAACCGCTGGCCAAGCCGGATAAAGAACTGCTGATTATCCAGAGCACGCCGGCCGCCCTGGGTTTCGCCTTTTGACGGAAACGCAAAAATCAGATCGATATCGGAGGAAACGTTCAGTTCCCGGCCGCCGAGCTTGCCCATTCCAAGCACCACCATTTTCTGGGGTGCCTCCTGCCCGGTTACCGGGTCAGCCCCCATGGGGGTACCGAACTCTTCACAGGCTCGCCCGTAGAGCCAATTCAAGGCACCATCAATGGCGGTATCCGCAAAGGCACTGGTGGCGGCCATGGTTTCATGCAAATCGGCCCACTTCATCAGATCCCGCCAGATAATCCGGAACTGCACTTCCCGCCGGTACTGGCGAAGTGCGGCATGCAATGCCGGTTCAGAGTCAACGCCCTGGAGATAATCCCGCCAGCGATCAGCCAGCCAGGCCTCGGTGGTTGGTTCGGTCAGAGGCCGGGCAGCAGTTGAGGGCTGAATTTGCTCCGGATGTCGTTCAAGGGTTTGCCGGAGAAACAGGCTCCGGGAAATAGCCTCTGCCACATCGGCTTCTGAGACATGGTCACCGGCCAACCAGCCTGGCAGCCCCTCCGGGAATACCGATGGCCAGCATCCGGAAATCTCCTCCGCGAGTGCTCCCGGCAGTGAAGCCCATGGCTCAGACATAACGCAACCCTCTGTCTCTCTGGTATATTTCAGGTACTGTATAACGAACTCGCCAAGGACTGAACAGGCACCCGCTCTCCATGATGCGTAATAGACGCCCTCTGAACCCGGAGCATACCCAATCCCGCCTCCCCATGGGCGGGCTCATCCGCAGCCGGATAAACCGGCTCTTTACCATCCTCGGCGGACTCGTTCTCACACATACGCTAATCCTCTGGGCAGCAGAACCGCTCTCATTCTTCGAAGCCGTGTGGCTCACCATGACCACACTGGTTACCGTAGGCTATGGAGACTACTCGCCGGTCACGCCCGTTGGCCGCATCAGCACCATCCTGCTGATGTTTATCTCCGCCATTACGCTACTGACCCTGATCGTAAGTGATTACATCGAATACCGTTTCTACCGCAGAGAACGCATACTGACTGGACGTTGGATCTACAAAATGAAAGACCACATTGTCATCATCAACACCCCTCGAAGCGGCGGCGAGCAGTACTTCATGCGATTCGCCTCGCAGATTCGCTCGGTCCCTGAGTACCACACGGTACCGATTATGCTGCTTACGCGGCAATTTCCGGGAGGACTACCGGCAGAACTGTCGGACTGCGGTGTAGTTCATTTCCACGGTGCAGGGAACGACCCGGAAGCTCTGAAGTCCGTGCATGCGGGCAACGCCAAGCACATCATCGTGCTGGCAGCAGATGAATCGGACCCGATGTCCGACAGCCTGACCTTCGATATTGCCCACCGGCTGGCCGAATCCAATCTGGGCGGCAGAACCACGGTTGAATGTGTCGGCGACCACAACCGTACAAGATTCAAAGCACTGGGCGTTCGCACCACCATTCGCCCCGTGCGCACCTACCCGGAAATCATGGTTCGGGCGGTGGTGGCGCCGGGCTCCGAAAAAGTTCTGGAAGACATGTTCAACTACGAGCGGGACCATCCACACCGTTACGACCTTGAGCTGGATGATCTTACCTGGGCGGATATTGTCAGCGCTCTGGTTCGCCACGGAATAGGAACCGCCCTGGCCTACATTGATCACGACAACGAGGTAATCTGCCACCCGAATACCAACGCCGAAGTTGAGGGCAAGGGGCTGATTGTTCTGGTTCGCTCCAGCGAAACGCCGGAGGTGTCAGTGGTAGAGGAAGCGCTTGACCGGTATCGGGAGTTTCTCAAGCAGTGGCGTGCCATGCACGAGCAAAACCAGAAAGCCGCCACCGAGAAGCCTGAAGAAAACCCTTCAGCCGGCGGCAGCGAGCGCTAATTGCAACTGGCCGAACTCAGGAAACTGCTCAACCAGGCTCGCCACGGCAATACCGTCTTCCAGTGCCCTGGCTACCGGCCTCCACACCGGCACTAGCCCGACCGCTTCCGCCTGCCGCTCAATCTCCGCAAGCGTGCTGGCGGGCAGACGCATCGTATCACCGGTTAACCAGGCCAGACTCAGGTAATGCAGAAAGGATAGCGAGCTGAATCCTGAAGCTGGCAATGCCAGGGACGGGCGGTAGATTCCGGCAAGGTAGTAGCCCTGCTCGGCTTTGCTTACCAGGTTAAGAAAAACCGGAACGGCTTGCGCCAGAACACGAGCATTTTCAAGCAGAGCCGTGGGCTCGCCCGCTTTGAGCTCAAATTCCACTTCATGCAGGGGCCTTGCCTGCTTTCCTGCCACCACTTCACCGGAGTCCAGAGCGACCTCAATGACGGACTCTGCTTGCTCCAGCATGATAATGCGCCTCTGGAAGTTGGTCTCGAATACCAGTTCCAGTTCGCCAAGGTCGACCTGAGATCTCAACGGAGTCTGTTCCAGAAGCCCAAGATCCAGATCCGGCCCCGGCAGATCCCACTCCCACTCCTGGCGGCGATGGGCACCGTTTACGAACTCGCCCTGGGTTTTCAAGGTCTGGATGTAACGATCGCCAGCCTGACGGACTCGCAACGCGGCACGGGCCTGATTCAACGCAGCCTTCGGGGTGTCGTAGTAGCGATTTACGAGTGTTTTGACCGACCCCTCACTTGCGCTTGGTCGCCCCTTGAGCCATTCGAAGGCTTGGGCCTGGGCGGATTCCGATAGGGTCAGCTTTACTTCAAGTTCCGTGGCCACTGGAGCGCTCCTGATGATTTCTTTTCCTGCCAAAACAGAAAAGCCGGTGACAGAGTCACCGGCTTTCAACACTACTTGATTAGCTTGTTAGCTGATCAGAAGTAATAAACAGCGCCCACGGCTGCAAGAGTGCGCTCGTCAGTAAAGGCATCGTTACCCTGAGAGTCTTCGTACTCATAGACGTCGTCACCACCACCGAAGTAGCCTTCAACGTAAACGTACATGTGATCAGACAGGTTGTGAAGCGCCTGTAGTGTGATTACATCTTTCTTATCATCGCCTGCGTCGCCATCTTGTTCGCCACGCTCGTAGGACAGAGCGAACTGGTTTTTACCAATAGCATAAACGCCCATCACGCCGAACACATCGCCTACGTCCTTACGAGTCTGGTACTGACCGGTCACACGCAGGTCCCCCACAGTGTAGCTGGCACGCAGACCGTAAGTGTTTTCATTGTTGTCGTTCAGAGTAGAGTTACCGTCGGAATCTACGCCATTCGTGGAGTAGTCCAAGCTACCGTCGTTAGAGTCGATGGCAAAAGCCAGTTCAAGCGCATCGACAGCGTAAACAGCAGACAGCTGCCACGGGTATGACTTACCGCCGTCCTTGTCATCACCGTTAACCTGCACAGCAGCGCCCAGAGTCAGGCCGCCAAATGACGGAGACTTGTACTGGACGAGATCGCCTTCACCTGTGTCGTAACCGCCGCCAATGTTCATCGAACCCACTTCGTAGAAGTTTGCGATCTCATCGATAGCACTTTCGTAAGTGGAGTCGTCAGAGCCTACCCAAACTTGGCCAAAGCTGTCGCCTTTAACACCAATGTAGGCTTCGTCCAAGCCATCTATACCAGAGCTCTCGGCTTTATCATCCGCATCAATGCCTTCCAGCTCAAGCTTGAAAAAGCCAGTGATGCCCGGAGCCACTTCATGGCTGTGAGTTACGCCCAAGGTAGAACCATTGTCAAAATGATCTACAGAAGAGGGACCACCGTCGTAATTGTTGTGGGAGATTGCATACTGAATGTTACCGTAAACGGTAGGCAGGTTGCTTTCCTGTGCCAGAGCAGCGCCAGAGAAAGTTGCAGCTGCAATAGCAGAAGCAAGAATCGTTTTTTTCATGTTGCGTCTTCCTTTTTGAGTTAACTCAGGTTTTCGACGGGTCTAAATCCCGATTTTTATTGGCCGGCAAAACCCTGGGCTCTGCCTGCCGGGTATCTGACTGCCCCTGTTATTCCTGCGGGAACAGCTTTTCTTCTTTTTATAAGACAAGCACGCTTGCCTTAGATCTCAACCACTTACACAGCTTTATTAAAGCTCTGCGTGATGAACCTGTTTTAATACAATGTTCCATTTTTTGCAAATTTTTAATGGCTATTTTTTAGCCCCATTTGCATTCGTAACCTTTGTCGTTAGATCAGCCTGGACTAACAACCTCTCCCGTTTCCACAACAAATTCAGGGCCAGATAACCAAAAAAAACAGCAAAACAAGCGGTTACCTTCCAACCGAGGCCTTCACATTCTGAGGCCACAAAACAATACCCCAAATCACGCACTTTCGTGAGGCACTGTTGGCAACTGCGTCACATTTTTGTGCACTACCCTCTCCGGGCAGACTCCAACATAAAGGTAACCGGGCCATCATTGATCAGTGCCACTTTCATATCAGCACCAAACTTCCCCGTACCCACACGCTCGACGCCTAGCTGGCCACTTGCTTCAGCCACAAAGTCACCATAAAGCCGGTTCGCCAGCTCCGGTGCGGCCGCCAGGGAAAAACCCGGGCGCGTGCCAGAGGACGTGTCAGCAGCAAGCGTAAACTGAGGGACTACAAGTAATGAGCCACCGGCATCCTGCACATTCACGTTCATCCGGCCCTGCTCATCGGGGAAAACCCGATAGGAGAGGATTTTTCGGCACAGTTCCTTTGCCTCATTCAGTGTATCGTTCCTTTCTACGCCAAGGAGCAAGAGCAACCCGGGACCAATACGGGCAATCGTTTCACCATCTACGGCTACACTGGCTTCCGAAACGCGCTGGATCAGTCCTTTCATTCATTCCCTTGAGCGTTAACACCGAGGGTTAAATTTCTGAAACGCGAAAAGTGTATAGAGCCCGTGAGACCACCGCAACCCCGTCAGATCAATAAAAGGTCGCATTCTCAGCCAGCAGTGGGAAGACTTCTGGCAACCACATTCTCAACGCCCCGCATCAGGGCATCCACAATCGCCGGCTCGGAGGCGGAGTGGCCAGCATCACGTATAATCTGAAGCTCCGCCTCCGGCCAGGCCTTGCTCAGCGCCAGGGCATTATCCAGCGGGCAAACCATGTCATAACGGCCGTGAACAATCACGCCCGGAATGTCCTTTAGCCGCGAGGCATCACGCACAATCTGATCGAGCTCAAGGAATGCATGATTCATGAAATAGTGGCATTCGATACGAGCCAGCGCGATGGCCACATGGGGATGGCCAAAATGCTCCACCACCTTGGGATTGGGATGCAGAGTGGCGCACCGACCTTCCCAGATGGACCAGGCTTTGGCGGCCTGAATCTGTTCCAGCTCATTGGCACTGGTCAGGCGCCGGTAGTAGGCCGACACCATATCATCCCGCTCCACCTCCGGAATCTGGGCAAGGTAGTCCTGCCAGTAATCCGGGAATACCCGGCTGGCGCCGTCCTGATAAAACCAGTGAATATCCTGGGGCCGGCATAAAAAGATACCTCTCAACACCAACCCCAGAACCCGGTCTGGATGGGTTTCGGCATAAACCAGGCTTAGCGTGGAACCCCAGCTTCCCCCAAACAGAAGCCAGCGATCGATGCCGAGAAAATGGCGAACCGCTTCAAGATCCTCAACCAGCTTGTCAGTGCTGTTACCCTCCAGCTCGGCCAATGGGGTCGATCTCCCAGCACCTCTCTGATCCAGCAAAATAATCCGGAAACGCTCGGCATCGAAAAAACGCCGGTGGTAATCCTCACAACCGCCGCCCGGCCCGCCATGAACGACAATCACCGGAATTCCGTCCGGATTGCCGGATTCCTCGAGGTACAGCTCATGGGGATGATCCACCGCCAGTCGGTGGCGGGCGTAAGGCTCGATATCAGGATAGAGGGTCAGCATGAAAAACTCCGTTTCGGGGATAACGGCAGTCTAGCTGAGACAGGCGAGAAAAATACAGGGGCCAGAAAAACAGGCGGAAGCGTTTACCGCCTCACAACGATTTCCCGGCCCCTGAGGGATTACTTCTTGTTAGCGCGCTTACGCTCGTTTTCGGTCAGGAGCTTCTTGCGCAGACGAATCGACTTGGGCGTCACCTCAACCAGTTCATCATCGTCGATAAACTCCAGCGCCTGCTCAAGAGTGAACTTGATGGGCGGCACCAGGCCGATCACTTCGTCCTTACCGGAGGCGCGCATGTTGTCCAGCTTCTTGCCCTTGGTGGGGTTAACCACCAGGTCGTTATCACGGCTGTGGATACCGCACAGCTGGCCTTCGTAGATTTCCTGGCCCGGGTCCAGGAACAGCTTGCCACGGCTCTGCAGGGTTTCCAGGGAGTAGGTCAACGCAGTACCGGTCGCCATGGAAACGATAACACCGTTCTGGCGGCTGGTTACATCACCCATCTTCACCGGGCCGTAGTGGCTGAAGGTGGAGGTCAGGATGCCGGTACCGGAGGTCATGGTCAG
>Ga0079224_100002439_pt1 | contig 22575 bp, 20 predicted proteins | sample Stecom2015_FD_80414 | JGI IMG/M metagenome (GOLD analysis project Ga0079224, IMG submission 80414) | Agricultural soil microbial communities from Utah to study Nitrogen management - Steer compost 2015 | ecosystem: Environmental > Terrestrial > Soil > Agricultural land | place: USA: Utah...
AGAGATTTCAAGCCTTGCTTCATCAGGGTGATATGGGATTCCAATTGGTCGTACATATCCGCCCGGTTGACCAGTTGCTCGGTCTTGTATTTACCCCCTTCGCCGAAATAGATCGGCACCAGTTGGCGTCCGCTTTCATCTTCCAACTCCGCTACTTGGCCGAAGTTCTTCCACCTGTCGACGATCTCATTTCGTATAGAGGGCAGTGCCTTGTCGGGGTCGGTATAGTTGAGGTAGTACCACACAAAAGGAGGGAAATTGGTAGAGACCTTTTTGTCCTCCCACACCTCCTGTAGGGCGTTTCTTTGGTGGTAAAAATCGATCTTTTTGCTGTTAAAGAGCATCAACAAACCGAGGGAGGCTTCTGCAATTCCAAAGGTAATCCCCGCCGTGTTGCTTGCTGTCTCGTTGGTAAGTATCCCCCCGGTAACGATGGCTCCGATCGCTCCGAGTACAATGGCCGATATGGTCAGCTTGGATTCGACATCGCCTTCCCTTCCCCGAAGATAATTGGCCACCTGGCTGGTGCGCTCCTCCTCACAATCCATTTCTGATGCCACCGCGGATACTTCCAGGGAGGCCATATCGATTTTGTGATCAATCCTGTGCTTCAGCTCCAAAAGGCTAAGGCGTTTGGATAGGTCGGCGGAATCCAGGTTTTCCCGCAGTTGCACATAGCGGGTCAAGTCGTCAAGTATGCCGATGGCATTGGCCATATTGAGGTTGTTCTCGTTGAGGGATTCGGACAAGCGACGGTCTACGGTCAAGTCATAAAGCGGCTTGGGCAAATCCGCTTCGCTATAGCTGTAGACATTCTGCTGGTTGCAGTTACTGCTGAGGATCTGTTGCCTTATGTTCGCATCTTTCAGCGACGCGCATCCCAGCAGGAGGAACAGCGTGATTAACATCGATAACCCACCACTAGTACCCATACGCATTCCTTGTTTAAAACAATGGAAGATAGCATGCTTTGGGAATTATTACTAGTCAGCTTAAAAATAATTCGTAGCGGCTATGCTGTTGACCCTTAGGGGGTAGAGTCGACGCTTTGGGTGCTTTTCATACGTGTGCGGTATGTTTGTCATCCCATCATCGCACCCTGCTGAAAAAGATCAGGCAGAGAGAAAATCCCACATGGCAAGGTAGCCTCTCCGAAGATACTTATAAGAATATTTGTCAGGGTCACGGGCGTTATAAGGCTTCAGATAAGAAGTCCACCATCCACGGCCATTACCGTCCCGGTCGTATAAGCTGAGGCGGGGGAAGCAAGAAACAAAGCCATGGCCGCGACCTCTTCATTTTCGCACATTCTTTTGATCGACAGGCTTTTCATTCGCTCCATCATGATCTGGTCATTGGACCACATGACCTCATTGAATTCTGTTTTGGTCATCCCGGGACATACTACATTGACCCTGATCTGATAATGGCCCCATTCTCTGGCAAAGGCCTTGGACAGAGAGATCAGTGCCGCATTGCTGATGCTGTATAAGGCTAGTTTCGGCTCAGGCTTAAGCCCCTCTGCCGCGCTGATGTTGATAATGGATGCGCTGGAGGACTCCCGTAAATAAGGCAGACATAGCTTGGATAGGAGGAAGGGCGCCTTTACATTGACGTTCATCAGCCGGTCAAAGTCCGCAATATCCAGTTCCTGAATTCTGCCATACACCGGATTGATCCCCACGTGGTTGACCAGGATGTCCAATTGGCCAAACAGTGCAACCGTCTTGCTGACCAGTTGCTCGAGATCGTGTTCTTTTTCCACGTCGCACGCGATTCCGGTTACCGCGTAGCCTTTGCACTTTAGCTCTTCTGCCAGTAGCTCAAGCTCTTCCTGGCATTTGCTGCTAATCACCACTGATGCCCCTGCAGCAGCCAAAAATTGGGCGATGCAATATCCAACTCCCCGGCTCGCTCCTGTGACGATCGCCACTTTACCCTGTAACGAAAATAATCTTGATAGGTCCATGGTAGTTGCGCCGATGGCAGTTGATGTTGGAGCCGTCACTCTGTCCACATTGATCATATTCCTGTGTTTTAATCCACTTCCTGTAAAATAAAATACCCGTCACTACTTTGCGTATGGTACAAAGGCATAAAGATCCTGCCGTCCCAAGAGGACATAACAGCGGCCCCATCAGAGGTGGCCAAGGTCTCCCCAGCGTTGATGGTCTGAAAATTTCGGTACCCGGGGATCATTCTAAAATATTCGTCTTCCTGAATGCCGTACTTAAAAACCACTTCAAAGGTTCTGTCACCGTCCTCCGGAAGACAAGCTGCCAATACTTTTTTGTGCTTCGAAAAGCCCGGAATATCTTCTTCCTGCACGCAACCCATGCCCACCAATGCCCACCAAATAGCTGATTCGTGGATCTGTTCGGCCGAAAAGCGTGGGTGCTTGCCGACCTTCAAGGTACTGCAAGCGTAATTTTTGGCATGCAGGTAGAAGCCCAAGTGGTCCGTCAGATAAGCATCCAGTCCCATTACCTTATAAAAAGGGAAATGGGAGGCAAAGGCTCTGCAGTTGGGGCGTTTACTATGGCAAAGGTAAACTGCCCCCAAAGTAGATGAGGTTTTTAGGTCGAAGTAATAGGCTTCAGTGGCGGGTACTTTTTCAAATTCTTCGATGAGTTCTACAAATTCTTCTGCCTTGTTGTAGCCGAGGTATTCATCCTGGTTGGAAGGAAGACAGTCGGTGGTAAATGAGCTGTTGAATTCCCCTAATAGGTCTTTTTTTGAAGAACCGGTATTCCCCACCAATCCAATGATCTGTCCTTTGATAGGAATTTCATTCTTCGCCAGCACCTTTAAGACTTTCCGGACGGCTACAACAGCCCGGCTTTCGTTGTCCAAGGCATCTGCGGTAATGATTAGGGTCTTGCCTTCAGCGCCATTACTGTATTTGCCTAGAAGGCGTTCCGAATAATGTAGCTGCTTGCCTACTTCTTTGCCATAAGATACCCGATCATCCATTGCATTTTCTAGACCTAGCATATATCGTGTTCCTTTAACTTGTTGAGATGGTTTGAGCAAAATGTGAATACATCAAGTGTACCATTTTATATTGAAAAAGAACAATTCATTCCAGGGTAGAAGGAAAAAGGGAATCTAAAAACCATAGCGAGCCAACCATAAATTCTGTAGAAAAAAGTGTACCGCCGACTCCCCGTTCTGTCTTTAAAAAGCGGCATCAAAAATACCCCATCCAGCCCAGCTGAAGCCCCACTGGAAGGGCCTTAGGGTCTCTTGTAGCTAACCACGCGGACGTACAAGCTGTCCGCCTCGAGGGGGCTCTTAGACAACACCACCCATCCTTCCCGCGCAGATTGCTTGGGTACATAGGGGAGTGTCAAGGCAGCAGCCTCCAGCTCTTCCCCGCCCCGCTCCAACACCATCTCTATCTGTACTTCCTCCGCTGTCTCCTGACCGTCGTTTTCAATCTTTAAAAGATAGCGATAGGGTGAATGGGATGAAGGGTCGTGGACAAAGTTGACTTGCAGATCAGGCGACCCTTCTTCGAAAACGGAAGCTTGATACACCAAGTAGCCCAGAATGCCCATGATCAACAGCAGGCTGATGAAAAAGACCGTCCATTCAAGTAGATTCTTTTCATCCTCTGGATGACGTTCTTGATTTTGTTCTTTTGTCATGGCTTATTTAATTAAAAGTCGTCCGGCGGAGGCCCCTAAAGACGCGATCAGGCCCAAGGTGATGCATTGGGCAATGATATTCCATATACCCGTATCAGCAAAGCCGAAGAAATACCAGATCACGAAGGCACAGGAGAGCAGCGCGGTGCAATAGGTCAAACAGGTTTCAAAAACAATTTCGTACAAAGTGGGCCGATGGTCTGAGCGGTCAATTCCTTTAAAATCACTGAAGTAGCAGACCACCAGACTTAATAAAATGGACAGCACGGCAATGGCTAAAATATGGATGGGCTTGGCTTCAGTGGCAATCAACAACACTTCTTCAGTCGGGGCCACACTGCCCGCTACTACCACGCTTCCACACAAGGCCAGTACCACCAGGGCTATTTTGCCGGAGCGACGGGCATGACCTCTTTTTTCCGCCTCAGAAGGCTCTTTATCTTCTCCCCCGTCCTCTTCTTTGGCGCTATCACCAAGCTGCGCCGTCCCGATGGATACCCCGATGGAAACAAACATCGCTTCGGTGATAACCTTTCCCATGATTTCATCCAGAGAGTTTTCTCCTATCTGTATTCTGTTCAGCATAAGGAGTATGCAGAATGACATGACCAGACCGATGCCCATTTCTTCAAAAGAATCAATGACCACATTTTTCCAGCTTGTACCCGGATGCATTCCCGCAAAGCGGTTGTATCCTAGCAGCAACAGAAAGGTGGCCACCATCATCACCGCCAGTTGATACGGTTGCGCCAGAAATCCCGCATACCATATCTCCATAGTATAGAGTAAGGGGAAACTAAACAGCAGTCCGCCAATAATTCCTTGGGCATATTCCGCAATGGACTCTTGGATGGGCTTGTTGTGATTTGCTAACATACAAAATTTGGGAGCTTCTTTCAGTTGTTGGGTGTCATGCAATAAGTTCACCATATTTTAGCCCAATCCCTAGTCACATAGCCCTTTTGGGAGCACAAAGCTGCACTCTCCGCGGGCTAGTCTCTCCCATCATGGTTCGTTTTTTGTCCTGAAAATTGGCTATAACGGAAATAACTCTAACCACTTCACTTATGGAACAACGACCTATTACCAACAAAGCCGTTTGGGGTAACGCGGATTTTTTACCCTTTTATCCTTCTTTATCCGGAGACATCCAAGCGGATGTTGCCGTTATTGGCGCGGGGATCACCGGCCTGAGCACTGCCTACCACCTGTGCAAGGCCGGTAAGAAAGTTGTTATTTTGGAACAGCTTCAGGTAGGTAAAGGCACCACGGGATCATCTACGGGAAATTTATACGCTCCCATAGATGAACGTCTGGCTTCCATCCTCTCCAAACATGGGGAAGAAACGCTGCGCAAGGTGGCCCAATCCCGAATGGCTGCCATAGATTTCATCGAGCAACGGGTACAGGAATTCAACATCGACTGTGAGTTTCACAGAGTGCCATGGCACCTTTTTACCACACCGGAAACGAGCAATCAGAATTCAGAAGTAGAAAAAGAAATGGAAGCAGCTACTAAGGCGGGGTTAATCACCCACAACAGTCCGTCTTCTTCCTTCCCTTTTAAAATAGATACGCTTGTGAGCATTGAAGGACAAGCCCAATTCAATCCTCTAAAATACGTGCAACAACTGGCCAATGCGCTGGCGGATCGGGGCTGCCAGATTTTTGAAAATTCTCAGGTCATTCAGGTAAAAGACGGAAGCCCCTGTGTGGTCCGGACCTCTCAAGGCAGCGTCACCGCCAATGATGTGGTCGTGGCGACCCACTCTCCTAAAGGAATATATGGCGTGCAAACGGCCATGGAAGCTTATCGGGAGTATGTGTTGGCCGTCGAGCTGAAGGGAGAACTTCCTCCTCCAGGAATTTATTGGCATGTACAATCGGGGCCACAATATTCTGTCCGTCCCTATCGGGAAAATGGTAAGAATTACTTATTGGTGCTGGGTGAACCGTATAAAGTAGGGACGAAAACCGCGCATGATGAATTGTTGGTCCAACTCGAGAAATACCTCCACGCTCATTTCGATGTAGATAACATCCAATTCATCTGGGCAGCGCAAAACTACAAAGCAGCAGATCACCTGCCCTATATTGGAACCAGTCCGATGGAGAGACATACCTATATAGCCACCGGATTTTCAGCAGATGGACTAACCTATGGCACCTTGGCAGGACAGATCATCAGCGATGCCATATCAGGGATAGATAATCCTTGGGCTAAAATATATGATCCCAAACGGTTTACGCCGTTGGCCTCTGCCAAAAGATTTGCGAAAGAAAACATGACGGTAGCAAAACATCTCTTGAAAGACTACCTTTTTTATGGGGAGGCTGATGAGATCAATGAAATTCAAAGAGGGGAGGGCAAAACTATCAAAATTGATGGAGACCATCTTGCGGCTTACCGGGATGAGGAAGGGCGACTACATATTGTGTCCGGCATTTGCACCCACATGGGCTGCGTGGTGCATTGGAATGATGGCGAAAAAAGCTGGGACTGCCCCTGCCATGGGAGCCGCTTCTCAGTGGAAGGGAAGGTTTTGGAAGGCCCTGCCTACACTGACCTTGCCAAGCCAGAAGAGCCTACTTCTTATGAGTAGATGGGGTTATTCCCCATCTACATATTTGCCATGATCGGGGATAGCGATCCGGTCAAATTCCTCCACCAAAGTCTTCAGGCCTAACTTTAATGCTTCTCCTTCCATGGGTTGGCCGTGGCCAGGCAGCACCAATGCGGGTTGGAGGAGTTCAAGGTTGCGAACGGCTTCCCAAGCAGCTTGCCAATCGGTGGTGAGATAGCGGGGAGGACCATTGACTTCTTCCTTCTGAATCAATACCTTATACAAAGAATCCTGTCTTACAGTGATAAAAGCGTCCCCGGAGACCAAGGTGCGATCCGCTGCGCGATAGAAAGAGACATGACCGGGCGAATGACCTGCCGATGGTACCCATACCCAATCCGGCAGATTTGGTACCGTGTGGTCACTGGGCAACGGCAACAGGACATCGCTGATATCTATGGGATTGATGGGATAAATAAAAGAAACCTTGGCCAGTAGGCCGCCCTCTACGGAAGGATCGGGTTTAGGATACGCCTTTTCCCCTGTGAGAAAAGGAAATTCAAAGGGATGGGCATATACCGGCGCTCCCCATTCCGCTATCATATCCGACAGGCCTCCTACATGGTCAAAATGCCCGTGGGTAAGAACGATGGCTGAGGGGGGATTGTCAGCCCCAAAGCGTTCCTTGGCGACTGCTATAATTTCTTTTCCAGATTGAGGCATTCCGGCGTCCACCAAAATCCAACTTTGCTGCCTGGGAAAGCCGAGCATGATGACATTGACGATCTGGTTGGTATAGCAATACACATCCGGGAGTACCTCCACGCCTTTGCCACTAGAAATAGAAGTCATTGGTATATGGGAGCTATCAGAGCTTCTGGATTTGTCTTCTTTCATAATTCCAAGATTTTATTTTAATATTCTACCAATATTAAGCCAAGGCCGCCGTCGTTCCATACAACCCAAGCTAAGTCTCCTTTAAGGTGCAATTTTCCAAATGGCCTGATTAACAGCCATTCAACGGGCTCCTTGTGTGGCTCTTTTGGGGCTTGCCTCGGACAGTTAGTGTTGCTTTTTGGTGACGGGTCGGCGCCTCGGCCGCTAAACCAACCTTTGCTTAATCAACGGGAAATATAAGTGCTGCATCACCCAGCACCAGCTACGCCGGATCAGCCCAAGCTTTTCTTTTACTGGTACAGTATTGGCCGATAAAACCTGGGACAGAACAGTGTATACCTAAAGCAATGAATATGAAAATCATCAACAGGAAAACCCACGGCTATCTGGATTACTTGGTCGGAGCACTATTAATTGCTTCTCCTTGGTTGTTTAATTTTTATGCGGGCGGCATAGAAAGCTGGATTTCCATTATCCTAGGTGCCAGCGCGATCGGGTATAGCCTGATCACGGATTATGAATTGGGTTTGGCAGGAATCATTCCCATGAGGACACATTTAATTATCGACATGTTGTCTGGTATATTGTTAGCGGCTTCCCCTTGGCTGTTTGGATTCGCAGACCACGTCTTCTGGCCTCATCTGGTTTTTGGGGTTATGGAGATTGTGGTACCTCTACTGACCAATCCCGGGTCGCAATACATAGGGAAGGCCAGCGACTTGGAAAAGCTATAAAAAACAAAAGCCGATGGCCATAGCCGACAGTCCACAACCAACGCAGCTATCGAATATAAAGTAACGAGATATGGAAACCACACACAATAATGTTAATCAGGCTCCCGTCGTCCACCGTTTGATCCGGTGGGTCGGATTGCTGCTCCTGGGCCTGCTCCTGATAGGATTCACCTCCTGTGAGGAAGATGAAGAAGCTCCTAGGGATACCGTCAGCGCTCAAGATCGCGAATTCACGGTACAAGCCACCTATGCCAATCTTGCCGAAATTGCCATGGGACAGCTGGCCTTGACTCAGGCAGAGGACGAATCGATTCGACAGTATGCGGAAACGATGGTAACAGACCATACCAAAGCGCAGGATGAGCTCAGGTATTTGGTGGAGTCTTATGATTTAGAAATCCCGGATACCTTGGAAATTGGAGACCAAATCATTTACGAGGAATTGGAGCAATTGGAAGGTTATGCGTTCGACAGTGCCTACATCGGCAGCCAGGTGGTCGCACATCAGAAGACACAACAGCTATTTCAGAACCAAATAGACCGAGGCGAAAACACAGGCATCGTCCAATATGCTTCTTCTACGCTTCCGCACCTTACCGAACATCTGGCCCGGGCAATGGATCTGAAGGAGGAGTTGGAGGAGTAGGGGAAAGGTAGACAGACCAAAGACGGAAGTGACCAACGATTGACGCCGGATGTTGGACCACTACTGTCTTAAAAAAAAGAACCGCCTATCGTTGACATAGGCGGTTCTGTTGTTAAAAGATGTCCCTGCGGTTATGACAATCGCTTGAACACCAAAGTGGAATTGTGGCCTCCAAAGCCGAAGGCATTGCTCATGGCAACATCTACTTGCTTTTCCATAGCGTTATTGGTCACGATCTGGATACCTTCTGGCACCGCTGGATCGAGTTTTTCCACGTTGATCGTAGGTGGAATAATGTTTTCGTTGATGGCATAGAGGGATAGGATGGCTTCTATCGCTCCCGCTGCACCCAAAAGATGTCCAGTCATTGACTTGGTGGAGCTAACCCAAAGATTCTTTGACCCTTTGAAAACCTCGTTGACTGCATTGAGTTCGCTAATATCTCCTACAGGCGTGGAGGTGGCGTGGAGGTTAAGATAATCTACATTGGCAATATTCAAATTGGCTTCCTCAAGGGCTAGGGCCATGGCCTTAGAGGCCCCTAAGCCTTCTGGATGCGGTGAAGTCATGTGATAAGCATCAGCGGTCATCGCAGCACCCACCAACTCACCATATATTTTTGCACCTCTATTTTTTGCATGTTCATATTCCTCCAAAATCAATGCGCCAGCGCCCTCGCCCATAACAAAACCGTCACGGTTTTCGTCAAAAGGCCTGCTGGCGGTAAGGGGATCATCATTTCGTCCCGACATGGCTTTCATTGCCGAAAAGCCTCCAATAGAAACCGGCGTAATACCAGCTTCAGAACCGCCCGTCACGAACATTTTGGCTTTACCCCACCGGATGTAATTAAATGCATCCATAATGGCGGTGTTGGAGGAAGCACAGGCTGAAACGGAAGCGTAGTTGACTCCGCGCAGCCCGAATTTCATCGAGATCATGCCAGGCGCCAAGTTGATGATTAACTTAGGTACGAAGAAGGGGCTAATCCGAGGCACATAATTGCCTTTGACATAATTTTCCACCTCGGTTTCAAAGGTCTGCATGCCGCCTTGACCTACTCCCCAGATCACTCCAATATCAAAGGGATCGACGACGGAAAGGTCTAGCCCCGCATCTTCCATGGCTTGGGAAGCACTGTAAAGCGCATATTGTGTAAAAAGATCGGTTCTCTTGATTTCGTTCCGATCTAGGTATTTTTCAGGTTCGAAATTTTTAATCTCGCAGGCGATCTGTGTCCTGAACTGGGAAGCATCAAAACGGGAGATCGTTCCCGCGCTACTTTTTCCTTGGAGGGCATTGTTCCAAAAGGTAGCTACGTCGTCACCTAAAGGGTTTACCGTTCCCAAGCCTGTAATTACCACTCTCTTCATTTAACTAATGTTTGATTTCTGTGTCGTTCGAATTCCATTGTCCTGAGGATACTGAGCCTATATTTCGTGAAAATGAATTTCGGATTTGCGTTTAAAAATTACTGGTCGAAAAGTAGCGAGTATCCTCATAGCCCACAAAGGTAATCTTCTCCTTTCATTTATTTTTATTTTTGGCAACAATACCCATTCCATAATACAGTAATCTACTGGACCATCTTAGATAAAGCATAAAAAAAACAAGGGATTAAGGCGGCTGTCGGCACCTTCAATCCCTTGTATACACAACTCACTTATTGTAGAGACGATCGGCTAATGAGTGAATACATGTGCTTTATCAACCTCAGCAATATGTAAAAGTTGTCCGGCTCTATACTCCCTGTACAGCCGCTGGATGTCTTCTTTCCCATCGGCAATAAAGGGACCATGATGAATGATCTCATCATGTTGTGGCTGACCAGCGTAGAGGACAAGTCGGGCAGCAATCTCCCCTGTAGTCAACAGCAATTCACTTTCCTCTTCCCCTGAAAACCGGTCCAGCCAGCCTACTTGATGTTGTCCCAGGGTCTTTTGGTTGTCTCCTACATTTACACAGCCTTCCAGCACATACAAAAATGTAGAATAAGAAGCGGGCAACCGCAAAATGGTTTTTGCACCGGCTTCGAGCCGTATATCAGCCAGAATAAGTGGTGTATGGTTGATCACCGGGGAAGTCGCGCCTGCCAAAGAGCCGCTATACACCCGGATATTTACTCCCTCCCGGGAAACAAGTGGGACACGGTCATAAGCGAGATCCTGCACTTTCGGCGAGGCCCAACGGTCTTTCTTCGGAAGGTTGAGCCACAGTTGTAGTAGACGCATGGTGGACTTCTTCTCTATTACTTCACTGTGGACGATGCCTCTTCCCGCCGTCATCAGTTGCAGATCTCCCGCTTTCATTTTATGTCTTTGGTCTCCGATTTCGCCGTTCAGCAACAAAGAGACCGTTTCAAACCCTGCATGGGGATGTGGCCCACCTACGGGGCCGTTGTCTTTTTTGTCCAAGACATCATCCATTAGCAATATAAAGGGATCACTTTCGGGAAAGGGCACCTGTATAAGCGCCCGTGCTTTGTGATCTTCTCCAAGGAATCCCTGTTCCTCTGCGGCGGTATAAGCTCTGCTGACTTCTCTTTTAATCATCATTTTTTCCTCCTTTCTGATGATAAATTCAGCCTTGTATGGTGGATCGACTCCCAGCAGAAAGGGGGGCTTTTGAAAACCTTCCCCATGCGACAAAAGCAGCCAGCAAACCCAGGACAACATTAATACCTGCAGGTACTATTTCCCCTTTAGCCAAATGGTAAAGAATGGCCAGGACCATAATTACCACCAATCCAGCTGCGGCCACTGAAATTAATTGCGGCTTAATTCGGAATACACCTGGAAGTACCAAACCAATGGCCGCCAGCAACTCCGAGATACCAATAAAACGCACCAAGGCTTCTGGTACTTCTGCTGCCAAGGGCATCGTGGCGGCCAGCTCCTGTATCGGTGTCAGCGTCTTCGGTAAGCTGGCCATAATGAACATGGCCGCCAGAACGATTTGGGCGGTCCATAACGCGATGTCCCAACTTTTTAAATTTGATTTTGGTGTTCTCATTGCAAATAGGATTTACGTGGATATTTTTTTTATTCAAGAGATCAGAAACCAAGAATAGCCATGTTCTTTAATGTGAAAGCCTGATCTTGTTATAAATCTCCGTCATTTTGATGTAAATTTACCGTAATGGACTATACCTTTGTAAGTACTATACCAAAGTATAGCCCTATACCCTGTTATAGAATAAGCTGAACAACGATTAAGAGCGCTTATGGAAAGAGATCAGTTAGATCATTCGGAATGCATGGGGACGCTATTACCTATTCGGGACGCCTTGGAGGTATTGAATGGCAAGTGGAAGCTGCCCATCATTGTGGCGCTGACTTTTGGCGAAAAGCGCTTTGGGGAAATATCAAAGGAAGTGCGGGGTATCACAGACAGGATGTTGTCTAAAGAGCTACGGGATCTGGAAGCTAATGGACTGGTAAAAAGAACAGTGCACGAGACCTATCCCATCAAGGTCACCTACGCCTTGACACCCCATAGTAAAAGTCTAGAAGAAGTGATTGAATCGTTAAGAAAATGGGGAACTTTACACAGGCACAAAATCATGCAGCAAGGGTAGCGGTGCATCTACATCCTAGATGCACCGGTCTAGGCGCTATTCTGCTTTGATTCGGACGATAAACTCCGCGCCATGTCCTTTCTCGCTTTTTACGAAGATTTCTCCTCCTTCATTTTCGAGGATTTTCTTAACCAAGTAAAGGCCGATTCCGGTACCTTCCACCTTCTTCTCCAGACGCGTATAGGGCCTAAAAAGCATATTCATTTTGTCTAGGGCAATGCCTTTTCCGTTATCTTTTACAGAAAGATGCACATGCCCGTCCTCGCGCCAGCTTTTAAAATGAATTTGTGGGGATCTCTCCGGCGACCGGTATTTAATGGCATTACTGATGAGGTTATAGATAATGCTTCGAAGATTTTTTCGTGAAAAGCGGATTTTTGGTTCTGCAAGTTCCCAATTAATGTTAGCCTGTTCGTTTCTGATTTGATCATTAAGGATCATCTTCACCTCGTCTATTACCGCATCAAGAGGGACCAATTCTCCTTCCAGGGAGTCTTGATTGGTTAACCTGGTCAGCTCAGACAGGTCATCTATGATGTTTCTCATTGAGTGAACGGACTTTTGTAGAAGCTGGGCAATCTTTTGTTGCTCCTGGTTATTTTTACCCGCTGCGGCACTGGTTTCAAGCAGGTATTTCACCAATCCTTCAATATTGGCCAGCGGGGCCTTGAGGTCATGAGAAACCGAGTAAATGAACGTTTCGTGGGATGCATTTAGCCTTTCCAGTTCTCTAAGGGTCGTTATTCGCTCTGTGATATCCACAAAGGTGATGATCACCCCGTTGGTTTTGTTTTCTTTTTCGACCACATAAGGAAGAATGTTCATTTGGAACCATTTCCGGTCGGAAGTCTGTATTTCCTTCTCCATAACCTGACCGGTGCGGATGACCTCTTTAACATCGTCAACGACTACTGTATAGTTGATGTTGTCCACCAGATCTTGAAAAGGCTTTCCCAGGTCGGTCGGTGAAAAGTTAAAATGCTTCATGGCTGGCGGGGTGAATTTCCGCAAGATCAAACGGGCGTCAACAAAAAGCTGGGGAATGATGGTGTTCTTAAAATAGTTTTCGAGTTCATCATTTAGTTCTACTAAGTCTTTAATACGCTGATTACTTTGATAGGAAGCATCATTCATATGTTTCAGGGTTGAGGATTAATCTATCTCCAACTACAAATAAGGCAATTTGGAAGCCATTTCTTGGTTTCGGACCTGTATATCCCTTAAGGGGATTTTCAAGATCCTTTCCTTGCCCCATTTGTGGAATGTCTTATACAAATTGTGAACTATTTAAGGAAAAATCAAGTGAGAGAGGCCGTCAGAGAAGAAAAATGGTATAGGCTCCTGTGGAAAACAGACGGACACCCTCCCAACGAATATGATCTACACCTATCGGCATAACCTAACTCCTTTTTAAATATATAGTAAAAACAGAACCTTCGCCATGGCGGCTTTCTACTTCAATCTTACCTCCGGAATTCTCAAGGATTCTTTTCACCATAAATAGTCCCACCCCGGTTCCCTCTACATGATCATGAAGGCGCTGGAACATCTTGAAGATAGTTTCTTTTTCCGTCAGATTCATTCCTAAGCCGTTATCCCGGACCTTTATGACCATGAAGTCTTCCTCTTCACCGCTTGTAATCTGAACGAGGGCCTGTCGATCGGGAGAGCGATATTTAATCGCATTGGAGATCAGGTTGTAAAGTATACTTCTAAGATTACTTCTCGAGAAGAAAACCGACATGCTATTGTCCACCTCGGCTTGAATGGTAACATTGGAAAAGTCAATCATCTGCTGCATATCCAGAATGATTTCATCCAACAACTCCGCAATATTTACAGCGCTGGCCGATTGATTGTTGCCAGATTGAAGTTTTACAACATCCGAAAGTGTCGCGATGGTCTTCTTGAAGCGGTTGACGGATTCCTGCATCATGCTTAAAATCTTGCTGTTGTACTCATTTGCCAAAGCTGTTGGAGCAATAGTATCCTGCAATACAGCGAGAAGTCCTTCGATGTTGGAAATAGGAGCTTTCAAATCGTGCGACGCTGCGTAAATGAAATTGTCCAAGTCTTGATTGACCCGATGCAATTCTTGGTTTTTCCGCATCAGTTCCTCATTTTTTATGCGTTCGGTCAGGTCACGGGTGATTTTTGAAAAACCAATATGTTGTTTTTCATGATTATAGATGGGCGTGATCAACACGTTAGCCCAAAATTGAGATCCATCTTTGCGGAGCCGCCAACCTTCATCCTCAAATCTTCCATTCTCCAGCGCCTTCCGCAATTCATATTGCGGAAATTTGTCCTCCACCGCATCGGGAAGATAGAATATAGACATGGGCTTACCAATAACCTCCTCGGCCTCATAGCCCTTTATTTCTCTCGCTCCATTGTTCCAAGAAGCTATATTGCCCTCTGGAGATATCAAGAAGATGGCGTAGTCCTTCACTCCAGAGATTAACAGGCGGGATCTTTCCTCGCTTTTAATGAGTTCTTGGTGGATTTGATTCAAACGGTCCTCCAATATCTTCTGTTCCGTAAGATCTTTGGTGACTTTGGAGAAGCCTATCAATTCGCCCTCGGGATTATACATAGCAAAAATGGAAACATTTGCCCAAAACTTTTCGCCGTTTTTACGTACCCTCCAGCCTCGTTCTTCGTGTTGTCCCTCCCGTTGAACCTTTTCTAACAGGAAGGCAGGATATCCCTGCTCCCTGTCTTCTTCGGTGTAGAAGATGGAGAAGTACTTGTACAGAATTTCATCCCGGCTATATCCTTTGATCTTTTCAGCTCCCGGATTCCAGGTAGCAACATGTCCCTCAGGGTCGAGCATAAAAATAGCATAATCCTTGACGCTTTCTAGTAAAAACCTATAATGCAGTTCATCTTCTTGCGGAAGCGCCTGACTTAGTGGATAGCTACGGGGCTCCTTCATCTATGTTGTTTAACCATTGTCTCCTGAATACAATATTTTGGAGAATAAAGTTTACTTGTAATTCCGGGCTTCGGCCAAATCCATTTAAGTCTTCCCTTATATGCGCTTAAAAAGAGCTTCAACACCCTTTTTAAGCGCTCTTAGTCGGCCCATTTTTTTTAATCTGACGCGAGCTTTAACATCACAAAAGATCTTGGATGGACGGTATATTGGCTCTCTCCCACAGGACCTTCCTTGAAAGACGCCTCTGGCTGTGCAGTATCCAAGATCAAACGCCATCCGTCAGTCTCATGATTATCAGGAAGCTGATATTCCACCGCTTCCCAGTAAGCATTAACCAAAATTAGGTAGACACCATCTTTAATGACATTTCCCTGTTCGTCCACTTCATCCATCACCTGCCCGTTCAGCATCATGCCTAAGCTTCTTACAAAAGAAGTATCCCACTCGTCTGCTGTCATGTCCTTGCCATCCGGACCTATCCAACGAATGTCTTTGACATCTTCCCCGTGGATATTACGTCCTTGAAAAAACCTTCTTCTTTGGAAAATCGGACTGCTCTTACGGATCTCAATTAGTTTGCGGGTGAACTCAAAGAACGCCTTGTGTTTATCCTCCCACTCCCAGTTGAACCAGCTGATCTCATTGTCCTGGCAATAGACGTTGTTGTTGCCAAACTGGGTTCGGCCGTATTCATCGCCACTCGTGATCATAGGCACGCCTTGGCTCAAGAGGAGGGTCGCCATAAAATTCCGTTTTTGTTGCTCCCTGAGCGCATTGATCCCGGGGTCGTCTGTCGGCCCTTCCACGCCACAGTTCCAACTGTTGTTGTGGCTTTCCCCATCATTGTTGTCTTCCCCATTGGCTTCGTTGTGCTTCTCGTCATAGCTCACGAGATCGTTGAGGGTGAAGCCGTCATGTGCGGTGATAAAGTTGATACTGGCTGATGGCTGACGTCCATTTAACTTGTACAGGTCACTGCTTCCGCTGAGCCTGTACGCCAGTTCAGCGACCTGACTTTCATCTGCCCGCCAAAATTTGCGTACACTGTCCCGGTATTTGCCGTTCCATTCCGCCCATAATACCGGGAAATTGCCTACCTGATAGCCCCCCTCACCAATATCCCAAGGCTCGGCTATAAGCTTGACCTGGGAGATAATGGGATCTTGATGAATCGTATCCAAAAAGGTCGACAACCTACCTACTTCCATCAAGCCTCTTGCGAGCGTAGACGCCAAGTCGAATCTGAATCCGTCTACATGCATCTCAGTTATCCAATACCGAAGGCTGTCCATGACCAACTGTAAGGCACGCGGATGCAGCATATTTAATGAATTGCCGGTGCCGGTGTAGTCCATGTAAAAGCGGGGGTTGTCCTCCACCAAGCGGTAATAGGCCTTGTTATCAATGCCTTTGAAGCACAACGTTGGGCCATAATGGTTGCCCTCTGCGGTATGGTTATAAACCACATCGAGAATTACTTCCAATCCCGCTTTGTGGAGTGCCTTAACCATTTCCTTAAATTCCACCACCTGCTCGCCGGCCGTCCCTGAAGAGGAATAAGAAGAATGGGGCGAGAAAAAGCCAATCGAATTATAACCCCAGTAGTTGCTAAGCCCATTTTCCACCAAATGGCGGTCGTTTACAAACTGGTGAACGGGCATCAGTTCGACCGCCGTGACACCCAACTGCTTGAGGTAATCGATTACTTTGGGATCCGCTAAGCCTTTGTACGTCCCCTGCACGGATGGATCGAGTTCCGGATGAGTAGCGGTTAGCCCCTTTACATGCGCCTCATAAATAATTGACTTATGCAAGGGGATATTGGGCGATTGATCGTCTTCCCAATCGAAACGCGGGTCTATTACGATAGACTTGGGCATGCCATCCGCACTGTCAAACTCCTTTTTATAAAGGTCACGGTCTTCATCATCGCGCTGTACGTCGTAACCGAACATGGCATCACTCCAGTCGATCCTGCCATTGATGGCTTTGGCATACGGATCCAGCAACAGATGGCTTTCGTTGAAAAGTAAGCCGTTTTCAGGATCCCATGGACCATCCACGCGATAGCCGTATAGTTGCCCGGCTTGGATGCCTGGGAGATAAACATGCCACACCTGATCAGTGTGTTCGGTGACTTTAACACGCGCAGTTTCCTTTTCGTCATGATCAAATAAGCAAAGGGTCACTCCAGTAGCATTTTCACTAAAGAGGGCGAAATTGACGCCCTCGCCGTCATAGGTAGCGCCTAAAGGATAAGGCCTGCCCGGCCAAATTGGTTGAGTATAATTCATGGTTGATAATGTTAGTTAAGCTGTACAAAAAATAATGTAGGTTCAGAATTTTTGTTAGGCACTGCTTTGATATCAAATCGATTGCCACAAATCGTCGGGCACCAAAGTCCTTCCGAACAAGCCAACTTAGCGTTCCTCAAGTTACTTCTCAAGGTCCAGTGTTCCCTTTCTCGTCGCATTCCTTTGAAAATAGACATAGTAGCGAGGGAAGAAAAAATGAGGTGGAAAGCCAACGCTCTTGTATTTTAATGGATCGTTGTTGACGCCATCAAAGCCCCCAGCGCCGTCCCGAATCCAGGGTGCGATGATCCCTTAAGGGAATCACCCTTTTCGAATATCGGCATAGCGGTGAGGCAATTTAACCCCAAAAAAACTGGATCTAGGGCCTAGCAGATTTTTTACCGCCTTTGGAAGAATGCCTTGCATGCCAAGTAAAAATCCCCCAGAAAATGGAAAAGCAATTATACCCTGCGAAGTGCAGTCGAAAGGCTTTTTGGTGGATAGGGTGCGATTCCATCCACCTTGAGTTCCGCACTCAGCGGTTCTTAACTTTGCTGCAACATCTTGCCGCTTTCAGTGTGGATGGGTTCTTCATCAAAAGCTGGTCTGAACAGATGGATGTTCCGGGGAAACAACAAAATCAGCATGAAAAGGTAAGTAATACCTACTTCCAATATTTCCGCATTTTTGCCGTGGGATATGAGTAAAATGCTGACAAAGAGGATCAGGCAGCTGAGGGACTGGTACCATTGAGGCACCGGAATGCCATGACGGTCCACCCATTTTCTCACGGCTTTTTTGCGGCTGTATAAATAAGGGAATAAAGATAAATATAGCCCGACGCTCCCGTAGAGCATTTGTGAAAAGACGATCTTGTTGACTTTCTTTCCCCCTACTACCATATTATGGATATTGGTCTCCTGTTGTGCATTGTGAGCCTGAAAGAACTCGGGGCTTTCCACATCAAAAATCCTTTGCCCCCAACTGATTTCTTCCCCAGCAACAAAGAAAGTAGCCAAAGCAACAAAAACCATAATCCCTTTAAACCATTTACTCTTCCCTTCTGCATATTTGCTGCGGTAGATCAACGCCGTAAAGGAGGCCGTCAGTAAGGCCACCACAGTCAAATTTTCGATCAACCCATCCTCCACTACGTAAACATCGACAAACCAATTTGGATCGATCTGGAAGGAAATGATCCCGATGGTAACGACTGACAAGACAAAAATCAAGATCGCGTATTCGAATATACTCAGTTGTAGCTTTCTCATAAATTACACGCACAGGGTTTAGATCCATCCAAAGAGGCCGCCTCAGTCCAACAGGCTGGGTCGCTTCACTCTTTGGATGGGAAAATGTTCGTGCAAAGTTCGGGGGCGAAATCGGGAAAACGAAGGTCAGTTACACCGATGAATTGGTTAATATCTCGGTTAATCACCCACTATGAAGCTCCGATTAAAACAATAAATGGTTTAAAAAGGAACAATCAGATCAACGCCCGACTTGGGATCGATATTGATAGGGAGACACGCCCACGGCGCGCTTGAAGAACTTTCCAAAAAATGACTGGTCGGCAAAATTCAATTCCTCGGCAATCTCCGCTATACTCATCCGTGTATAATTTAGGAGGGATTTCGCTTCCTGAATCACGAAATTATTGATTAGTTCGCTTGCTGACATTCCCGACAATTCCTTGGTGACTTCTGAAAGGTATTTGGGGGTAACTGCCAGTTCGCCAGCGTATTAGCTAACCGTCCGGCTTGTTTTATAATGCTCTTTGATCATCATATAAAAATCCAGGTATAGCTGCTTCTTTCGGGAGGGCTTCGACAGGGATTGTCCCGCATACTGGGTCGCCAGACGACCTAATTCGAAAAGGAAGACCTGGAAGAGCGATTTAAGAATCTCTGTTTTAAACAAATGATCGCTTGGTAGCCGAAGGTACCGCTGCAAGGTCAGGATGATGTGCTCCATGCGCTCGGATTCTTCTTGGCTGATATGCCATATGGGATTAAATTTGGAGGTAAAATAATTTTTGATCAGCTCCATAAAATTGTCCGGAAAATCCAACCGCACCGGAAAATTCGAAGTAAAAGGGACCAGCAGCATATCCACTTGGTCGTCAATCGAGATGGAGCCATGCCTTGGTGTGTCGGGGGAGGCTAACAAGACGCTATTTTGTCTTAATTCAACCTCTTCCCGGGTTGCAGCGAAGCGTACATTTCCCTTTAACATCAAACATAAGCAATAGAAGTCGGTTTGGCTATCCACCATCGAAAGACTCTCATCAATCAGATTCTGAAGTTGCTTGTTGTCAATCCTGAGCACGGTCACTCCTGTGCAACGCAAATCTTCTAAAATCATGGGATTGGTAAGTGGAGGCATGTGTTTGTCCCGGTTCTACAGTTTGTGACCAAAAAGTAACAGAAACCCCGGATAAATAAAACGTTTTACTGAAAATTCCCTTTATAAGCCTGATCACCGAAAGGATAAAGAGGGAATGGATTTTGATTTATCAGGGGAAATTCATTTTTAACAACCTAAAAACATTTATTATGGCAACTAAAAGTAATTCATCCAAGAAGATGCAGGATTCAAAATTTCACGAGCTCTTTGTACATGAACTAAAGGATATTTATTGGGCTGAAAAACACTTGGCAAAAGCACTCCCAAAAATGGCTAAGGGCGCTACGTCTCCTGAACTGGCGGAGGCCATCCAAACCCACCTTAAAGAAACCGAAGGGCAGATAGAAAGACTGGAAAAGGTTTTTGAAAGTATTGGAGCTAAAGCCGTAGGAAAGAAGTGTGAAGCCATGGATGGCCTGGTGGAAGAAGGTAAAGAAATCCTTAATGATACCGATAAAGACACATCTGTTCGAGATGCGGGGATTATCATTGCTTCTCAAAAAATAGAGCATTATGAAATTGCTTCCTATGGTTCACTCGTAGCCTTAGCCAAGAAAATGGGACATGACGAGGCTGCCAAACTATTAGAGCAGACGCTGGAAGAAGAAAAGAAAACTGATGCGCTTCTCACCCAAATTGCCGAGGAGCATGTCAATGAAAGTGCTTCCGACGAATAATTGAGATCAAGAGAGGGAATCCCTCTCTTTTTTTTTGGCTTTCTTTATCAGGATTTTTTATGGAACATATGCTTTTACCTCTTACTAAGGTTCCTTATTAAAAAGCTTTAAGTGCCGGATTATTTTTCCGCTTTCCATGCCCCCTGCCAACGCCCCTGTTGTCACTCCTATTGCGCCGATAAATGCTGCCAACCGTAACTTGTCCGTCCACAAAATTTCGCTTCGGGTAGCTAAAGTCGGCCAAGTTTTCATTAAGCCTTCTGGAAAAATATAGGCCTCTATAAAAAACATCAAACCGCCTACGAGTACGAAAAGTCCGATGCAGGCATTGAGAACGCTGATGAAAATTATGGAGTTAGCTACTGCGAGATGTTCCGTCAGCACCCTCTTTTCCTTTCTAGGAAGAAAAAGTGATTGAACTTTTACCAAATAAAAGCTAGCTCCGAGGATACTCAGGAGGCCATACACGATCATCCGCCCATTGCTCATGTTTAGGCCCACATCCCAAATCTCCGCCGTAAAAACCAATAGAAAAGAAGGGGCAACTGCCGCCGTAGCCAATCCCGGCAGTGAAAGGGAAAGCAGAAGAGAGGAATTTTGAGATACCGCTTTGATAATTTCCCATGAGTGTCTCAGCCCCATCAGCAGATGAAACACGAATCCTTCCAGATTATCACCGCCCCATAGTTCTCGCTCGGGGAATTGGGCGGATCTTTTGCGCAAGTTATTTCTTTCAGCGTCGGTAAAAGAAGGGCGGCCGTGGAGAATTTCCGAAAATGAATAGGGAGCCATCACCTTACTCTGCGCCAGAGGGGCATGCTTTAATCCCAACACATGGCCGATTAAGTGGAGAAGAAGACCCGCCGCATTCCAGCGCACAGCGGATGAATGAAGATGGCGTGCAGGTTGATCTTTGGTGACGGTTAAGAATTTCTTAGTCGATAGAATAACAACACGGGTGACTTTGGAAGCAAGCCCGGCTTCCGTCCTTTTGTTGCTGGAGACCAAAGGAACATCGGTGATGACTATCATGAGGTCAAAGGGACCTTCAGCCATCCGGTGACTGGCATTGTCCAAAAAATCGGTGGGGACATGCGGATCATCAGAAGAAAGCTGTGTGGCGTCTGTAAAGTGAAACCGCCATTTTATTCCGGTGGATACTTCCATCTCTTCCCGGATATCCTCGAGCATGCGCTCACTGAAGGTTTCGATATCCTCCTTATTACCCCTCGGGCTGAGGGCGATAAGGACGCCCACATCCATTTCAGCCACAGAAACGGTGCCCTGTATTTCTTTTAAATCCCCGACAAACCTCTTGGTAGAACTCAGTGCGCGGATAAATTTGGTGGTACTAACCACCCGGCTGGCCCGCAGCACCCGTAAGGCCCTTAGAAGACGGAACATCCTAAAGGCCGGTACCACCAGCCCGAGTGTGGTAAGCCAGTTTTGTCTGATGTAGCGCACTTTGTCTTTTGCCAACCAGATTTTAAGCAAGAACTCCAAGACAAAAAGTATCCATATAGTCCCGACTACGACCTCTTCGGTGGGACTCAGGCTTACCACCAGCTCTTTGACAATATAATACAGCCACAGGATGGCGAGCAGAAACATTGGGGTCTCTAACTTTCTTTCCAGCCGATGAAGCCACCTGTAGCGGCTGCGGGCGGTATTTTTTGCCGAAGTTGTTTGATCCATGGTTATAGGCGCTGGTTTGCTTACCGTTAAGGCACAGTTTATGCCAAGGTATTTAATATTCTTTGAGCCATTGGCATCACCATGACTAACTCTTTTTATATGAATATAGAAGAACAAATGAAGGAGGATATTGCCGTTCCGTTTTACAAGTCAGTAGTTGAATTACTCCTGGAGAACGATTTCGCCTTTTTGATAGGAGGCGCATTTGCGATGCGACATTATACAGGCATTTATAGGGACACCAAAGACCTGGACATTTTTTGCAAAGCGGAAGACTACCCCGCCATAGCTTCCATTTTCGCCAAGGAGGATTATATAATCGAAGTCACAGACCCACGGTGGCTGGCTAAGGTGTATAAAGGCCCCCACTTCGTTGATTTTATTTTTAATACCACCAACAACATCTGTCCGGTCAATGACAGCTGGTTTGAAAACAGCGTTACCATCGACTTATTTGACCACCCCTTGCCCCTGATGGGCGTGGAGGAGATGAT
>Ga0079224_100002440_pt1 | contig 22573 bp, 22 predicted proteins | sample Stecom2015_FD_80414 | JGI IMG/M metagenome (GOLD analysis project Ga0079224, IMG submission 80414) | Agricultural soil microbial communities from Utah to study Nitrogen management - Steer compost 2015 | ecosystem: Environmental > Terrestrial > Soil > Agricultural land | place: USA: Utah...
ATCATCGGCGCCCCCCGACCAGCCGGATCCCCAGCTCTGCCGCGAGCTGCTCCTGCGCGGCGTCGTGCTCCTGCGCCCGCTGTCCGAGCCGCCGGAGCTCGTCATCGATGGCCCCGCGCGTGGCGTAGTGCGTGCGACCCACGATCGCGGCCCGATCGTCGCCCGCGGCGTGCAGGCGCCGCACCAGGGCGATGTGGCGGCGGCGGCCGAGCGGGCTGGCCGCCTGATCGACCATCCCGGCGTGGCCATCGCGGATCTCGGCGACGACTCGCGCGGCGATCTCGCGGGCCAGCTCGTCGGCGAGGTCGGAGACGAGCGCATGCAGGCGCGACGTCATGCGGACCTCCTGTCGCGCCGCGCACGGCGCAGAAGCTCCTGGTAGGCTGCCTCGAGCCGCCGACGGGTGTCGGGACCGACCGCGTCAGGATCGGCCTCATAGAGGCGGACCGTGCTGTCGCTCATCCGCAGCTCACGAGCGAGCCGCGCCCTGGACATCCCGGCGACCCGGCGGACACCGATCGGCGTGATCATGCCTGTAGGGGTCGCGGGCACCCACAAGTTCCGCACCCGAGCCAGGGCCGCGGAACTATCGACGTTCGAACAGCCGTTTTATTGCTGAATGGCGGATCCCCCAGTCGGAAAGCACGGCTCGGATGACTTGCTCTGCCCTGGCCCGGTGCTCATCGGGCGCGCGCCGGTCCACCTTCCGCGACTGAGCCCGCCGGATCACCCGGGCCGTCCTGTTCACCCTATCGGCAACGTCAACGCCATCCCGGTAGATGCTGATCTCCGGATGCAGATGCTCCGCACGGGCGACGAGTAGGCCGGCGATCACCTTGACCGTTGCGTTGTGGCGGGCCTCGGCCCTCACGTACACCCGCAGCAGGATTTCAGCGGCCTCGCGAAGGTCGCGTGCAAGTGGAGCTCGGCGGTCCGCTTTCGTGCGCGCGTAAAAGCGCCGGGCCACTTCCTCGAGCTCCCGGAGGGTTTGTTCATCCCGGAACGCGTGTGCGTCGCTCGCTGCCGCGATGGCCCAAGTCACGGCCGCGTCCTCGGGTCTGCCGGATCGAACTGCCAGCCGTGCCCACGTCTCCGCCAGGTCGGCAAGGTCTTCTTCGGGGTCTGGACAGGTGGCGTTGTCCTCGGCGTTGATCTCCTCGTGCATCTGCCGCAGAGCGTGCCGATAGGGTTCGTTGGCAGCATCCTGACGCTGGGTAACGATCGCATCGACGGACGCGGGCCCCTCGCCCTGCCCGAGCGAGGGTCTCCGCTTGCCAGCCTTCACCCGTCGTTCCGCCTTGCGCCGGGCGTTCTCCACATGCTGGTCAGCCAGGCGGCGGGCGAGCGCCTCCACCTTCTCCACCGAGGCCCTGGGCCTCGCGGCGAGCTGATCCATTACCCGATCCGCAACCTGCTCCGCTTCGATGTCCGCTAGGCCGTGCCGCTTCGCGCGCCGCCGTGCCGCCTCTTGGCCTGATAGGAGTTCCGCCTCCCGCCCAGCCCAGCCGTCGGCAAGCGCAGCCATCACTGCTGTCCACGGTTGCGTTTTTCGCGCGCGGCGTCCAGCGACACGACCCCAGACGCCTGCCGCGCCGTGCGTCGCGCTTCAAGCTCCCGCGCCAGCGCCTGCACCGTCGCCCACTCGCCAGCAACTGCAGCTCGCTCGAGAGCGCTCGCCAATGCCGCTTCGACCACGTCCACCGGCGGGGGTGGGCAAGAGGGTGGGCCAGAGCTTCCGGTTTCTGGTTCGGATTCGGCCTCAGGTTCGGCTGATTCCTGAATAGTTTCGCCAGGTAGCCCCTCCCGGGCTCGAACCGGGACTCCCGTTAGGGAAGGGGATTTTAAATCCCCCGCGTCTGCCATTCCGCCAAGGGGCCGTTGGGCCTCGGGTATAGCAAGCTCGGGGCGGATGCCAATACACCTCGCTCCCTAGCGCCGCTTTCGACGCTTGCGCTCGGTGGGGTCGATGCAGCACAGGACGCCGATGGAGAACGGGATCCGGCCGCTGACGCCGATGGTCACGGCGTAGTAGCGGCCCTGTCCGATGTCGCGCAGGTTGGCTCCGGCGTAGAGGCCCATGCCCCATTGCCCGCCGACGAGGCCGACGTAGCTCGCGTCGTCGTCTTTGTGAGCGACGGGATAAAAGCCGTAGTCGGCGAGCTCCACGGCCAGGCCGAGCGTCGCGCCGTAGCCGAGGAGCGACCCAGGGGTGTCGGTCAACAAGAGCTCGCTGGCGGCGAAGGCGCCGACCTGCAGGTGTTTTCCTCCCACGGCGGGACGCCAAGGGTAGAAGCCGACCTCGAGCTCGGGTCCGTGCACGTCCAGACCTGAACCGGCGATCGGGTCGGGGTCGACGGGCGGCTGCGCGTCCACGCCCACCGGTCGAGCGTCGCCCTGCACCCCCTGGAGTTGGTAGCCAAGTCCGAGGTCGAGAGGCCCGCGGGAGGCGTCGGGGACGAGCTGAAGCGGGTGAAAGGCGATGGCGCCGTGCGCGAGCACTCGATCGACCGGGCGTCCCCGGGCGTCGGTGCCGAAGGTGGGCCCGACCGCTGCCCGCACGCGAGCGGGAGGCGTGACGACGGGAACACACGCCGCAAACCAAAGCGTGAACGCGACAAGCAAGAGCGGGTGCATGAGGCGCCCGGCCCCAAAGCACCGGGCGTGCCAGCGCCGAGCGCCTGCGCGTCCGCAAGAAACCGTGCGAGCTGCGGCCGGGGCGTGTCCGTTCGTTCACGCTTCGAGCACCACCGGCGTCGGGCTCCCGGGTTCGGTGGGCTCACTCGGGCTCGATCAGCAGCCGGCACTCGCCCGATGCCTGGTGCCACTCGAGCTCGGCGCGACTTTTGGCCTCGAGCTGGCAGTCGGGACAATAGCTCTCGAGCATCCGCACCCTGCAGGCTGCGCCGTGGCGATGCCGGCGCCGCGCCGCTTCCGAGGGCAGCACGGCTCGGCAATCGAGGCAAACCCGCCGAGCTCGTCGCGCCATGCTGTTCGAAGGTGGGCACGCGCCGGAGCGCGGTCAACGCCAGGCGGCGCGCGCCCCGCCCGGTGCGGCGGCTCGGCGGGCGCGCTCAGCGCGGCGGCTAGTGTTTGCGGGTTCGGATGAGACGACCCTTCTTGTACTCTTCGGTTTTGGTGAGGTTGCCTTGCTCGTCGAAGGTCGAGAAGGTGCCGTGCTTCTTCCCGCTGGAGAACTGACCGACGATCTCCTTGGCGCCCCCGGCGTGCCAGCGGGTGTACGTCCCCTCCTGAACACCGCCGACGAACTCGACCTCTTCGCGCTTCTTACCGTCCTCGAAGTACGAGCGCCACATCCCGACCTTTTGATCGCGAGCGAACTTGCCCTCGTAGTGTTTCTGCCCGTTCTCATGGAAGCTGGCGAAGTTGCCGTGGCGGATCCCGCTGCGGTATTCGATCTCTTCCTGCTTTTTGCCGCTCGGGTAGTAGCGCACGGTCACCCCGTGCGGTTTGCCTTCGCGGAACTCTGCCTCGTAGACCTTCTGTCCGCCCTCTTCGTCGAAGCGCAGACAGCGGCCGCTCTCGGCGCCCCCGCGGTAGGTTCCCTCGCTTTCCTTTTGTCCGTTGCGATAATAGGTGGTCCGGCGTCCGTCGAGCTGGCCCTGCCGGTAGATCGCCTCTTCGGCGACCTGGCCGTTGTCGTGCCACGCGATCAGGCGCCCCTCCTCTTTGCCGCTCCGGAAGGTGACTTCTTTCGCGCGCTGGCCGTTCGGGTGAAAGGACGTGCGCGGCCCGTGCAGCTCGCCGTCCCCGCGCTCGCACCAGATGGCTTCGGCCTGCGGGGGCTCGCCCCCCTTCAGCGCCGCGCCCTCGGGACACGGGTCCTTGCTTTCCCACCACGGGCCGGTCTCGGCCGGAAGCTCGTGCGCTTCCAGCGTGCCCGCGGCGGGCTGCAGCGACGGCGGGTTGGCGCCTTCACCGTTGGCCATCGCGGAGCAGCCGCTCCCGAGCGCCGCGAAGACGAGCGTCCACACACCGGCAGACACGACATGGCGGTCCATAAAAATGAGATTCCCCATAGGACAAAAGACTACCGTTTCTTTCAGGCAACGGGGCGCAAAAACACTCGTAGGTTCCGGCGCGTGAGCGCGTGTGCGCGCAGCGGAAACGAGACGCGCCCGCGCGACTACATCCCTCTCATGGATGATCGGCGGCGCGGCAACGCGCTGGGATCACGCTCTGCAGGCAGTGGATGGTGCGGGGCGCCCAAGGCGTCGACCAGCGCGCCCTTCTGGGGCGTTCCGCTGTGCCTTCAAGCAGGCCTTCCTCTGGAGACCACGCCGGCTCGGCGCGCGGCGTGAGCAGATGTAGGCCGCTCTGCCAGTCGGCGATCACATAGGTGTGACCCGCGACCGAGACCCCGAAAAACCGTGACCAAGCGTGCGCGAACTCCTGACCGCGCCGCGCGCCGAGGGTCTCGCAGGTCCGAAACCACCACAGCCCATCATCCTCATCGATGATAAACCGCTCGCGCAAGCGCGCGAGCTCTGGATGCCACGGGTGGCCGGGCTGGAGCACGCCCGCGTGGAGTCGTTCGGCGCCGACGCGCGCCTCCCCCCACTTGCCATGGCCCCAAAATTGGACCATGCCGATCGGGCGCCCGGGCTCGACGCTGCAGAGCCAGCGCAGCGCCTCGGCCCAACCGGACGCCGCGAAGCAGGCGTCGATGCTGCCGCGGGCTCGATAGAGCCGGGCCCCCGCGGCCCACACGTGGGACAGACCGAAGCGCCCAGAGCTCCCGGTGCAGGTGCGATCATAGACGAGCAAACGCAAGGGACCGCTCACGACGCGACAAGCGTACGCCAGCGCCGGCCCTTGTCACCCGACGCGCCGGCGCTCGTCGCGGCACGGAGAGCGGGGGGCCTCACGAAATGGAGCCGCCGCCGCGTGGGCGCCGCGCTCGGGAGAGCGGGATCACCTTGGCGCCCCGGGTGGGAACGCTCGGCCCGCGAGCTGCGCCCGGCGCTGTGCGGCCGGTGCGCTGGGTTGGCCGTCCCGGCGGCGCCGGCGTCGGCGTCGGCTGGCTCGGCCGAGGCTGGGAGCGCGGCTGCTGAGCTGCCCGCAGGGGCGTGCCGATGCTGCTGCTCGTCGCGCGCCAGAGCCGGCCCACGAACTTCACGTCCAGATGCCGCTCGAGGAAACCTTGCATCTCGTCGGCGTCCTCCGGGCCGCAGGTGTAGCTCGAGCTGAGACCCCGGCTCAGCACGCAGTCGAGGTGCCCGTTGCCCGAGGGCAGCGCCACCTGTTCGATCCGCATCGACTGGGTCACTGGCAGCGCCGCGGCGTACAGGGCAGCATCGAGCTCCCCCTCGAGCGCGGCACGGAACGCGGCGATCGGCGCCGTGGGCTGCAGCCTGCCGCGCAGCTGCAGGGAGGAGAAGCGAAAATCCGTCCCGTAGCGCCGATGCGCCACCCCGAGCACGTGCAGGAGACGACTGTAGAGGCGCGCTTCGTCCGCCGACAGCAACGGCGGCACGATCAGCCAGTTCCGCGACACGAACGGCAGCACGTGGGGGAAGCTGATCGTCACGTCGAAGGTGTCGCTCGCGTCGCGCTCACCCGAGCGCCAGGCGCTGAGGCTGGTGAAGGTCAGGTCGCCGAACTGCTCGAGCGCCGCCGCCGCGACGCGGGCGGCCGTGGCGGGCGGCAGCGGCGGACGGCGCACGCGCACCGTCAATGCGCCCTGCGTCCGCAGCGGACCGTGGTACACCGCGTCCACGCTGATGAGCGCGTCCTCGGGATCCTTGGGCAAGGACTCGAGCCGCAGCACCAGGCGCGACGACGCGGCCGGGCTCGCCGCCGCGAACGCGCCCATCAGCACGTCGCGCAAGGCCTGATCGCGGAAAGGAAGGAGCGTCGAGCCACTGCTGCCGGCCCGTGATGAGATCAAGCGAAGATTCGGTCGTTTCACGGCTGCCCCTCGGGCTAAGGTGACTTGGCGGGCTGGAGCGGGGAACGCCCCGTCGGGTCACGGTGAATTCGGATGACGCACACTCCACTGCGATTGCATTCGGCGTACCAGAACCGCCGACGCGCCAATCCACGCCGGCATTTCTGTAGGCCGTCACGACCGCGGCGATGCGCCACACCCCGACACGCGTCATGGGACGAAATTGCGAAGAATTTCGCCAGAACTGAAGTACGCTCCGGCGACGTCCCGCCCGCCCCTGCCCATGCCCAGCCAACCCATGCCCACCCAGCCCGAAGATCGCCCAGGCAAGCTCCTGAATCGCAAATACGAGCTCATCGAGCGCGTCGGCCGGGGCGGCATGGCGGTCGTGTGGCGCGGGCACACTCACGGCGCGGCGGGCTTTCAGCGCGTGGTGGCGATCAAGCGCATGGATCCCGGGTTCATGAACCACGGCGAGGTGGTGCAAATGTTCGTGGAGGAGGCGCGCGTTTGTGCCGCCCTACGCCACCCGAACATCGTCCAGATCCATGACTTCGGCATCGACGAGCACGGCTCGCACTATCTGGTGACCGAGTGGGTCGAGGGGCTGCATTTCGGCGACTACCTGCGCGCCTTCGGCTTGGCAGGGGAGAAGACTCCCTGGCCGCTGGTCACGCTGGCGATCGCCGACACGCTGCGAGCGCTGGACGCGGCCCACAACCGCCGCGACGCCCACGGCCAGCTCGCCCAGGTGCTGCACCGCGACGTGACGCCCCCCAACATCCTGCTCGACGAGCTGGGCATCGCGAAGCTTGCCGACTTCGGCATGGCGCGCGCGATGGACCGCAGCCGCATGACGCGTCCGGACATCGTCAAGGGCAAGCTCAGCTACCTGGCGCCCGAGCTGTTGCTGGGCGATCCGCCGAGCCCGCAGAGCGACCTCTTCGGCCTGGGCGTCGTGATGTGGGAGGCGCTGGCGGGTGAGCGCCTGTTCGACTCGGCCACGGACCTCGGCGTGATCAAGCTCGTCCGCGAGGCCCGCGTGCCGCTCATCGGCATGCGACGTCCAGACTTGCCGGTCGGCCTGACACAGCTGGTGCACCGGACGCTCGAGCGCGACCCGGGGCGCCGGCCCCGATCCGCGCGGGAAATGCTCTCGGAGCTGACCCAGGTGCTGCGGGTCCTGCCGAGCCCGCCGGACAGCCCCCAGTTCGCCGAGAGCATCGCGCTCGCCCGAAAACGCCTGCTCGCCGAGCCCGACCGGGCGGAGCTCGGCTGATTTCCGTCGCCGCAAGGCACCGGTGAAATTGAAAACCGTTTTCACTTGAGCTACCCTCCCCCAGGTAACTCGAGGCAGGCGATGACGCTCGCGGACGCGACAGTGGGCCAACTGGTGATGATCGACGGCATCGGCGGCGAGCGTGCCTTCCGCCGGCGGCTGATGGAGCTTGGGCTGGTACCGGGCACACGCCTTCAGTTGATCGGTCGAGCGCCGCTCGGCGATCCGCTCGAGCTCTTGGTGCGCGGCTGCAGCCTGTCGATTCGCCGCGCCGAGGCGGCCTCGGTGGAGGTGCGGCTCGCCGGTGAGCCGCGCGCCGAGCGAGCCATCCCGCTCGCGCGGAGCGCGCTCGCCGGCGCGCGGAGCTCGCAGTGAACGCGGCGGAGACGCTGGCGCCACCCTCCGCCGACCGCCTGCCAGGTGAACGCCCCGTCGTGCTCCTGGTGGGCAACCCCAACGTTGGCAAGACCAGCCTGTTCAACCGCCTGACGGGGCAAAAGGCCAGGGTCGGCAACTATCCCGGCATCACGGTCGAGCGCCGCTCTGGCAGCGTGACGCTCCCGGGCGACGACGGCGCCGACATCGAGCTGATCGATGTGCCCGGGACGTACTCGCTGTGCGCGCGCTCGGCCGAGGAGCAGATCGCGCTCAACGCCGCGCTCGGGCTCGCAGGGCACCCTTCGCCAACGTTGATCGTCCTGGTCGTGGACGCCGGCCAGCTCACCCGCAACCTCTACCTGGCGCTGCAGCTGGTCGAGCTCAGGGTGCCGATCGTCATCGCCTTGAACATGATGGACGAGGTCGAGGACAACCCGCCCATCCCCGAGGCCGTGTCGAAGCTGTTCGGCGGCGTTCCCGTAGTCGTCACCAACGCGCGCCAGGGCGAGGGTATCGGCGAGCTGAAGCACGCCGTCCGTCGCGCGCTCGCCCGGCCCCCGGTCGGCAGCGTCGAGGTTCGCTACCCCCCCTCGCTCCGAAGGGTCGTCGACGAGGTCGCCGACGCGCTGCCCGCCGAGATGAAGGGCAGCGTCGAGCGCCAGCGCGCGCTCGGGCTTTGGGCGCTCACGAGCCTCGACGACGAGGATGAGCTTCAGGTCTCCGGCGATCTGCGGGAGCGGTGTCGCCGCGCGCACGCGGAGGCGCCGGGCCGCGATCTCGATCGCGAGATCATCACGGCGCGCTACGCGTTCTTGGATGCCGCCGCCGCCGATCTCTACCGCCGGGTCGAGGCTCACCCGCACAAGCACAAGCTGTCGGAGCGGATGGACCGCTTGCTCCTCCACCCGGTGCTCGGCTTCGTCGCGTTCCTGGCGCTGATGTTGCTGGTCTTCCAGTCCCTGTTCACGTGGGCCGATCCGGCCATCGGCGCGATCGAAGCTGGCGTCGGTTGGCTGCAGGCGCTGGTGCTGGACACCTTCCCCGACGGGATCCTGCGGGATCTGGTCAGCGAGGGCATCATCGGCGGTGTCGGCAACGTCGTGGTCTTCCTGCCGCAGATCCTGCTGCTCTTCTTCTTCATTGGGCTGCTCGAAGACTCCGGGTACATGGCTCGGGTCGCCTACCTGATGGACCGCATCATGCGCTCGCTCGGCCTGCATGGCCGCGCGTTCGTGCCGATGCTGTCCGGGTTCGCCTGCGCGGTGCCCGCCATCCTCGCCACCCGCACGATGGAGCGCCAGCGTGACCGCCTGCTGACGATGCTGGTGATCCCGCTGATGACGTGTTCGGCGCGCCTGCCGGTCTACACGTTGGTCATCGCGGCGCTCTTCCCGCCGATGGCGCTGTTCGGCTGGGTGCCGGTGCAGGGCCTCTTGATGGTGGGGATGTACGTGTTTTCGGTGTGCATCACCTTGATCGCTGCGGCCGTGCTCGGGCGCACCGCCGTGCGCGGGCGGCGCGTGGCGTTGATTTTGGAGCTGCCCCCGTATCGGCTCCCGAGCCTCGGGGCGATCCTCAAGTTGATGTGGGAGCGGTCGGCGGTCTTTCTTCGCGAGGCAGGCACGGTGATCTTGGTCTGCACCATCGCGCTCTGGGCCCTGCTGTCGTTTCCGCGGACGCCGCCAGCGGTCGAGGCGGCCGTCGGCGCACCGGTCGCGGCCGAGACCGCGGCGGCGCCCCAGAGTCCCGCCATCGAAAACAGCTTTGGAGGACGGCTCGGCAAGGCCCTGGAGCCTGCCATCGCGCCGCTCGGCTTCGACTGGAAGATCGGCGTCGGGCTGATCGGCGCGTTCGCCGCGCGCGAGGTGTTCGTGTCGACGATGGGCCTGGTGTACGGCATCGGCGACGCCGAGGAGGCCGTGGAGCCGCTGCGCGAAAAGATCCGCCGAGAGGCACGGGCCGACGGCCAGCCCGCCTATCGCCCGCTGACGGGGTTGTCGCTGCTCGTCTTCTTCGCCCTGGCCTGTCAGTGCATGAGCACGCTCGCGGTGGTCCACCGGGAGACCAAGACCTGGCGCTGGCCGGCCTTCGTGTTCGCGTACATGACCGGGCTCGCCTATGTCATGAGCCTCGCCGTGTTTCAGGTGGGCTCGCTGCTTGGCTACTGATCGGAGCAGGGTGCTCGACCGAGAGTTTTACGCGCGCCCCGTGCTCACGGTGGCGCGCGAGTGCGTTGGGAAAATCCTGGTGCACCGAACCGAAGCGGGGGAAGCCGCGGGACGCATCGTCGAGGCCGAAGCCTATCGCGGACCGGAGGACCGCGCGGCCCACAGCTACGGCGGGCGCCGCACGCCCCGGACCGAGGTGATGTTTGGACCCGCCGGACACGCTTACGTCTTCTTCGTCTACGGCATGCACTGGAACTTCAACCTGGTGACGGGGCAGGTTGGCGAGCCGCAGGCCGTGTTGGTGCGGGCGATCGAGCCGCTCTGGGGTCGGGAGCTGATGGCCACCCGCCGCGGCGTCGCGGCCGGACGGCGCGAGCTGACCAACGGCCCCGGCAAGCTCTGCCAGGCCCTCGGCATCGATCGCGCGCAGTACGGGCGAGATTTGACCTTTGGCGATCTGGTGCTGCTCGACGCGCCGGCGGTGAAGGTGGCGCGCTCGCCGCGGGTGGGCATCGACTACGCCGGATCCTGGGCGGAGCGGCGTTGGCGATTCTTTGAGCCGGGCAATCCGTACGTCTCCGTCAACCGCTCGCGAGCGCCCGCAGCTGGATCGGGGTGACGCGCCTCGCGCCTCGCGCACGCTCGGCCGCCCCGGCGTGCTGCCCCAGTCGTCGCTGAAAGGCGCGTCGCTGGCCCGAAATGCCAGCGATCGGAGCGCGCCTTGTCTTTTTTGTTTGGTCCGAGCCGCGACAACGGGCTCTAAGATCGGCCCCCACAGATGGTCGACGCTCCCGCCCCTCTCACCGTCGGTTCCCCGGCGCGGCTCTCCAACAAGCGCATCGTGCTCTGCGTCACCGGCAGCGTGGCGGCGTACAAGGCGGCGCTGCTGCTGCGCCTGCTCCGGCGGGAGGGCGCCGACGTCACGGTGGTCTTGAGCGCCCGGGCCACGGAGTTCGTCGGCGCGGCCACCTTTGCCGCGCTGAGCGGCAAGCCGGTCCTCACGGACATGTTCGCGCCGGCCGGCGGTGAGGTCCACGTGGATCTCGCCGCCGCCAGCGACCTCGTGTTGATCGTGCCCGCGACCGCCGACGTGCTGTCTCGGCTCGCCACCGGGCGCGCCGACGATCTCACCGCGGCGCTCGCGCTCTCGGCGGGCTCCGTGCCGGTGCTCGTCGCGCCCGCGATGCACCCGCACATGTGGGCGCACCCGGCGGTGCAGCGCAACGTGGAGCGCTTGACCCAGGACGATCGGGTGGAAATCGTGGGGCCCGTCGAGGGTGAGGTGGCCTCGGGCGACGTCGGCATGGGGCGCATGGTCGAGCCGGAGGTGGTGTTGTCCCACGTCGTGGCCAGGCTCTCCCAGGGCAAGCTCCGCGGGCGTCACCTGGTGGTCACGGCCGGGCCCACGGTGGAAGACATCGACCCGGTGCGTTTCATCGGCAATCGGTCATCGGGGAAGATGGGCTTCGCCGTCGCCGAGCGTGCCGCCGCACGGGGCGCTCGGGTGACGCTGATCGCGGGGCCCTGCTCGCTCACCACGCCACTCGGCGTCACCCGCGTGGACGTTCGCAGCGCCGTCGCGATGCGCGGCGCCGTCTGGCAGGCGCTGGGACTCGACCTCGCCAACGCCGACGCGCTGGTGATGGCGGCGGCGGTGGGCGATTACCGGCCGGCGGAGCTGCACGCCACCAAGCTGAAACGCAACGAAGACAACATGTCGATCGAGCTGCGCCCGAACCCGGACATCCTGGCGGAGGTCGGGCATGCGCGACGGGGTCAGCACCCGGTCCTGATCGGGTTCGCCGTCGAGGCGGACACCGACGAGGCGATGATCAACTACGCGCGCCGCAAGCTCGACGCCAAGCGGGTAGACCTCGTCGTCGCCAATCTGGCCGACGACTCTTTCGGACGCGACGACGATCGAGCGACGCTGGTCGCTCAAGACCACATCGAGCCGCTCGACACGATGGCCAAGGCCGCGCTCGCCGAGCGCTTGCTCGACTGGCTGGACCGCCGCTTCAGCGAGCTCAAATGATCAAGGTCATCGCTCTTTTCGCGCTCGCCGCCGCGGCTGCCATGGCCGCTGCCGTCCGGCCACCCCTGGCGGGCAGCAGCAGCATGTACCTCATCCTGCTCGGCACCTACTCGGTGCTCGGCGCCGCCGCCGCCTACCTGCTCTGGCAAGACGGCACGCTGCGCGAGCGCCTCAGCCCGCGCTGGGGAGATCTATCGATCGGCGCGGTCAGCGCCGCGGCGCTGCTCGTGGCCTCGTGGGCCGCGCGCTCCGTGTTGGCACCGGCCGGGACACCGCAGCAGGCCTGGATGGTCCATATCTACCTGCAGATCGGCGACGCCGAGCTCATCCAGCGCTCGAGCCTGGTGATGGTCGCGGTGGTGGCGGTCAGCCTGCTCGAGGAGCTGGTCTGGCGAGGGTACGCGCTGTCGGCGCTCGAGGAGCGCGTGGGGTCTCGACGGGCGTGGCCGCTCTCCGCGTTGCTCTACGGACTGACGCTGCTGCCGACCGTGTTCACGCTAGCCGATCCCGTCGCCGGCCCGAACCCGCTGCTGTTCGTGGGAGCGCTCGGCTGCGGCATCGTGTGGAGCTTTCTGGCGCACCTGACCGGGCGGCTGCCGCCGGTCATGATCTCTCACGCCGCCTTCACCTACTTCTCGGTGGCCCAGTTTCGCTGGCCCGGGCTCGGGTGACGGAGCTCGCTAGCCCGCGATCCGCTTCAGCTCCTCCTCGGGCACGTCGAAGTCGAAGAACACGTTCTGGGCGTCGTCGTGGTCGTCGAGCGCCTCGGCGAGCTGCAAGCACACCTCCGCGTCGCGACCGGTGACGACCTTCTTGGTCTTGGGGACGAAGGCGATCTTGCTCTCCTGCACCGGCAGCCCGGATTGTTCGAGCCCCGTCGAGACCCGATCGAGATCCTCGACCGGGGTGTAGACGATCCACACCTCGCCCTCGTCGCGGTAGTCGTCCGCGCCGGCTTCCACCGCCGCCTCCATCAGGCGATCCTCGCTGACCTGCGCCTTCTCGAGCACGATGGTGCCGAGCCGGTCGAACGCCCACTGCGCCGTTCCGGAGCCGCCCATGCTGCCGTTGTTCTTCTCGAACAGCTTGCGGAGCTCCGCCGCGGTTCGGTTCCGGTTGTCCGTCATGCCTTCCACGAGAAAGAGCGTTCCGCCCGGCCCCGTCCCCTCGTAGAGCACCTCGTCGTACGACTCCCCATCCAGCTCCCCCGTGCCGCGCTGGATCGCCCGCTTGATGGTGTCGGCGGGCATCTGCTGAGCCTTCGCGTCGGCGATCGCCTTACGCAGGCGGGCGTTGCCGGAAGGATCCCCGCCACCGCCAACGCGCGCTGCGGTCACGATCTCCCGGATCAACTTGGTGAACACTTTGCCCCGGGCCGCGTCGAGCGCGCCCTTCTTACGTTTGATCGTTGCCCACTTCGAATGTCCGCTCATCTGGCTTTCTGGCGCTGCGTGGGTTTCCTTGGGACCGGCGGCCCACAAGCGCAGCGGCAGCCGCTCTCTAGCACAAGAAGGCACCGCTCAGCCGGCCGCTCCGACGAGCCGCGGACCAGAAACACGAATGCCTCAATGGGGCGAGCCGGTCCCCTAGACTGCCTCGGCCAAGGCCCTACAGCTCCCCGCCGCAGCGCGTTTTCCCCGCGAAACTCCAGGCATTTTCGAGGCGGTCGGTTGGCACGGATCGCGCATCGTGATTTCCCGTAGGCGACAGCGCCAGGGTCAACCCGCTGCCCAGGGTTGCACCCGGCGCCGCACGCTCATCCGACCCCCCGAGGAGGAGCTCATGGCGACGGCAACCAGAGACATTCGACGGGTGAAGACACGGCCCGACTCGCGGGATATCTGGGGGCCTGGCGTCATCGCGGGCATCGTGTCGGCGATGATCATGTTGCTGTTCGGGATGATCGTCTGGGCCGCGCGGGGCCTCGGGTTCTGGGGCTTGCCGAAGGCTATTTCGGCCGTCTTCCTCGGCACCGGCGGGCTCTCCGCAGGGCTGGGGGCCGTGATCCTCGGGTTGGCGATTCACAGCGTGCTCGGCGCGCTGTTCGGCATCCTGTTCGCGGCGTTGCTGCCGAAGGGCGTCTCCGCAGGTGCGGAGCTGGCCGCCGCCCTGCTCTTCGGGGTCGCCGTGTTCGTGATCATGACCTACTTCGTGCTGCCCTGGGCGAACCCGATCCTCTATTCGCTGATCAGCCAGGCATGGTTCTTCGCCTATCACCTGGTGTTCGGGCTCGGGTTGGCGCTGGTCCTGCCCATCCGCCGCGGGCTCCACATGCGGGGCCACCGGCCCGTCCAGGCGGGCGCGTGAGCCGACGCGCCACCGAAGTCATCGGCGGGATGACCCGCAGCTCGGCAGGCTGAGCTCGAGCGGTTCGCTTCAGCGGTCCCCGGGAATATCCGGGGCGCCCGCGGACCGACGCACAGTTTTAACGACAGCCGAACTAGCGTCATCGACCTGGGTCATGCGTCGATGGCCCGGACTCTCAATCGCTCGCCGAACGCTCGGCTGGGCGGCGGCATTGGCCCTGCTGCCCGGGGCGTGCGCCAGCAGACCGTCTCCGATCGAGCAGCGCGGCCAGCCGAGCTCGGCCGTCTCCCAACCTGCGAACGACCCGCCGGCGGTCGGGGCGACCGCCGCGACCAGCGCAGCCCCGCTCCCGACCCTCTCACGCGCCGCGTTGCTGGCGCATTGGAACGCGCTGCGCGGCGACCCCTATCCCCTCGATGCGGTCGAGCGTTTCGTCGACGACCCAAAGGAAGCTCTGAGCTGCGCCCCCGAGGCCATGGTCGACTACCCCGGCACGCACCTGCGCTTCCGCGGCGCGGTCAAGATAGACCCCGCGTTCCAGGAGCGCCTGGAACGCTTCGAGCGGCTGGCAGTCGAGACCGCCAAGGAGGTGTACGGGCGAGAGCCGCGCCGCATCCAGCACTTCGGCGCCTTCAGCTGCCGCAAGTCGCGCACCCGCAGCCACCGCTTGAGCGAACACGCGCTCGGCAACGCCGTGGACGTCTCCGGCTTCCAGTTCGGGCCAGCGGCGCGCGACGAAGCGCTGCCGGAAGGCGTCCCGAAGCATTTGAAGGGCGCTTTTCAGGTGAAGGTGCTCCAGCACTGGGGCGCCGAGAAACCGGCGGCCGCCACCGTGCACGCGCGCTTTCTACGCCTGCTGACCGAGCGGCTCTCCGAAGATGACACCTTCCGCGTCATGATCGGACCGGCTCGGCCCGACCACCGCGACCACCTTCACTTCGACATGTCGCCGTGGCGCTACGTCTACCTCTGACGGCGCCGGCGCCTCAGGCCGAACAGGGCCGTCGCGGCGGCGCCGAACACGGCGAACCAGCGCGTCGAGGCGCCGTCGTTGCCGGCTGCCCGGCAGCCGCAACCCTCGTCGTCACCGCCGCCCGGAGCGCTCCCGGCCGAGCCGCCGGTGGCCGCACCGCCGGCGCCAGGGGCGCCGCCCGACGTGCTGCCGCCCGCTCCCGGTCCTGTGCCGCCGGTGGCCGCGCCGCCCGTTCCCGGTCCTGCGCCGCCGGTGACCGCGCCGCCGCTCCCGCCGGTGGCGGCGCCGCCGCTCCCGCCGCTGCCACCCGTCGGCCCTTGGCCAGCCTGTCCGGCGCCGCCCGTCCCGGGCTGGCCGCCGGCCCCGCCGCCGCCGTCCATGCAGTCCGGCCCAGATTGATCGGCGGGGGTGAAGCGGTACACCGCGCCGGCGCCATACATCACCGCGTACAGTGATTCATCGGGGCCCATCCGGAAGGCCACCGGGCGCTGCTGATTGTACGTCGCCAGCGTCACGTGGTCGGTGGAGCTGACCCCGGTGCGATCCTGGTTGACCGGGAGCGCCCGGACGAAGCCGGCGCCGGAATCGCCGAAGACGTAGTGCGGCGAGCTGAACACGTTCGACCAGCCGCACCCTTCCGGGATGAGCCCGCCGGTGACGGCGTACCCCATCTGCCGCTCATAGTCGTAGACGGGCGGGGTGCAGGCCGCCGAAGGCGTCATGCCCGCGCAGTTCATGCCCGCGACATCTCCCCAGACCTGCGTCCCCTCCTCGAACGGGTAGCCGCCGTGTTGCCCCTTCGCGATGACCGAGATCTCCTCGAAGGTCAGCTCGCCCACGTCCCCCGCCCAGATCAGGCCGGTGTCGGGATCGACCCAGATGCGAAATGGGTTGCGGAAGCCCCACGCGAAGATGCGCTCATCCGGTGCGGCGGTGGTCCAGGCGCTGCCGGGGCTATTGCAAGCCGTCACCGAGTCGACGCCCACGAGCGGGTTGTCCGCCGGGATGGTACCGTCCAGGTTGACGCGCAGGATCTTGCCGTTGCCCTTGTTCAAGCAGCTGGCGTACTTGTTGGTGGGCGGCGTGGCGTTGGAGCCGGTGTCTCCAACGGCGACGTACAGGTGGTTGTCGTGCACCCACAGACCACCGCCGTCGTGGTTGGCTGGACCTTCCAGACCCGGGCCGAGCCCGCGCGCGGCGCCGACGATCGGGGTCTCGTCGACCATGATCTGGTTGTCTTGCGTCAGCACGCCCCGGTACACGCGGTGTTTGTCGTCGTCCGTCGGGCCGTCGGAGACGTAAAAGAAGAAGGCGTCGTCCGCGGTTGGATCGGCCACCACGCCGATGAGCCCCTTCTCGGACTCGGTGTCGACGTTGCCGGGGAATGGGTTGCCCACTTGCGTGACGGTCCCGTTGCTGAGCCGGATCGTGATCTGACCGCTCTTGCGCGTCACGACCGCGCGGCCGTCGCCAGCGAAGGCGATGTCGGTCGCCTCGTTCGCGCCCGTGACGTACTCGGGATCCACGTTCAAGCTGTCGGCAAACTCCCCCTGTAGCTGCGCGTGCGCCGGCGCAACGCAACCGATGATGGTCGCCAACCCAAAGCTCGATGCCGGAATCTTCCTCATTCTTACGTCTCCATTCGAAGCCGAGCCGCGGTCCTCGAGGCCCTACTAGAGCGACAAAGGGTTTGCGGCGCAAACCGTTTGTCGCGAAAATCAAAACCACCACAGCACCGAGCCGTCGGCGAAGGTGCAAGATGTCCCGGTGCTGTCGGGACCCTCACTCGGGAGGGGCCTCGATGCATCGGGATCTCCGATTTTTGCAAACGGATCGGTGCTCTGGCGTTTCGACGCCTATAACATGATCGTCAGCGCGGTTTTTGATCGGCGGCCAGGCTAAAATCCTCGAAAGTTAAAGCCAGGTCGTCCGGTTGCAGGCGCACAGGTCGCAACTGGGGGTCATTTTTTTGGGGAGCTGATTCGACGCACGCCCGCCGGACAACGCCGAGCTCGACTGGTATATAGAGGAATCTAGAGCGGATTGCGGCACTCGACGAAGTGCCCTCGAGATGGAGATCCAGAGACGCATGGTTCGTCGACGTCATCCCTTGTCACGGGACTTGTTCGTCTTGTTGATCGCGCCCTTCGTGTTCGCCGGGTGCTCGGGCTCCGAGACGAGCCCGGGCTCTGGCGGAGCGATGGGCGATGGTGGCACAGCAGGCAGCGGGGGCTCGGCCGGGAGCGGGGGCGCGCCCAGCGGGGGCACGGGCGGCTCCGGCGGGAGCACGGCGACGGGCGGTGCCGCTGGCAGCGCCGGGAGCGCTGGCGCCGCAGGGGCCGCTGGCAGCCCGGGATCATCGATGTGGGGCCTGACGGCCCGGGTGACACCGCAGACCTGCCTGCCGCCCGCTTCACGGGACGCAGCGCCGGCCCTGCTCAGCCAGAGCGGCTGCGTCGATCCCGGCGACCCCACCCGCCCGGCGGCGGCGTTGATCCCATACGGCATCACGAGCCCCCTGTGGTCCGATGGCGCCGCCAAGCAGCGCTTCATCGCGCTGCCCGATGACGGCACCATTACCGTCAAGAACTGCGCGGCGGATCCAGACGCCTGCACCGAGGGCACCGACACCTATACCCCCCTCGACGACGGCGACTTCTCGTTCCCGGACGGCACCGTGCTGGTCAAGACGTTCGGCTTCGGCGACCGCTTGGTAGAGACTCGGCTGCTCGTGCGCGTCGACGAGTTCAACTGGTGGGGCTTCAGCTACGAATGGCGCGCCGATCAAAGCGACGCCGATCTCTTGCCCGCCAACGAGACCGGCTTCGAACGCAGCATCGAGACCGACACTGGGACGCAGACCTGGCACTTCCCGAGCCGCTCACAGTGTCTTCAGTGCCACACCGAAGCCACCGGTCGCGCGCTCGGGCCAGAGGCGGCGCAGCTCGACGCGGACTTCACCTACCCCAGCGGCGTCGTGTCGCACCAGCTCGAGACGCTGGAACACATCGGCGTCATCGACCCCGGCGCCGTGCCCGCGAGCATCGACCCGTACCCGAATCCGTTGGATGCGTCAGCGCCGCTCGCGGCGCGCGCCCGCTCGTACCTGCACGCCAACTGCGCCAACTGCCATCGGCCGGGCGGGGAGTCCTCGGTGACCCTCGATTTGCGCTTCGGCACGCCGCTCGGCGAGACCGGCCTCTGCGACGCCCCGGAGAAGGGCGACCTCGGGGTGGCGGGCGCGCTCCGGGTCGCGCCCGGCGATCCGGCGAGCTCCGTGCTGTCGCTGCGCATGAAGACGCTGGATCCGGAGGTCCGTATGCCGCGCATCGGCACCCGCGTCGTCGATGCGGACGCCGTGGCGGTGATCGACGCCTGGATCGAATCGCTCGCGGCCTGCCCGTGACGCCCGCGGCCGGGCCCCTGTTGTTGTTCGCGCCCGGGGCGGGAGCACCCAGCAGCTCTCCCTGGATGTCGGCTTGGGCCGAGCGCTTGTCGGCGCTCGGGCGGGTCGTTCGCCTCGACTACCCCTACATGCGTGCGGGTCGCCGCACTCCGGACCGACTGCCCGCCTTGATCGAGGCGCACCGCGCAGCCCTGATCGAGGCGCGCGCGGGGAGCACGCCCCCGACCCTGCTGATCGGCAAGAGCATGGGCGGGCGCGTCGGCTGCCACCTGGCCTTGGAGGAGCCGGTCAGCGGGTTGATCTGCCTCGGCTATCCGCTGAAGGCGCCCGGCAAGTCCGGCGCCCGACGGGATCAGGTGCTGCGACAGCTCGAGACCCCGGTCCTCTTCATTCAGGGCAGCCTCGATCCGCTGTGCCCGCTCGCCGAGCTCCAGGGCTTGCTCCCCCAGCTGAGGAGCCGCGCCGAGCTGCACGTCGTCGCGGGTGGCAATCACTCGCTCGAGGTCGGCAAACGTGAGCTCGCTCGATCTGGCAGGACCCAAGACGACGTGAACGCGGAGATCCTCGGCGCGATCACCGGATTCGTTCGCTCCCTCGCGCTCGAGGCCGCTCCCTACTGACTGCAGCGGATCATCCGCCCCTCGGCCCCACACTGTTGCGATCGGGCTTCGGACTGCTTGCGGTAGCCCGCGGGGCAGCTCGTGTCACAGGTATAGAACGCCTCCCCGTCGCTCTTCTGGCAGAACAGCTGCACGGCGGCGCCCTCGCCCGCTCTCGGCTGCTCCCGCCGCGAGGAGGTGTGGTAGCCGGGCGGGCAGCTCCCTTGGAGGGTGTGGAACGAATCGCCGCAGCTTGGCACGCAGAACGTTTGGACCCCTGCGGCCGCGGCGCACTGCGCGCTCGGCGCGCGCGAGGCGACGTGAAAGCCTTCGCCGCAGCTCGCTTCACAGGTGTAAAAGGCGCTCGGTTTGTGGTGCTGGACGCCCGTCTTCGGATCGCAGCTGTCGAAGGTGCAGTCGTCGCCATCGTCCAGATCGATCGTCCGATGGGTGATCGCCCCGGTGATCGGATCGCAAGCGTCCTCGGTGCAGGCGTCGAAGTCGTCGACCGGCACGGGTTGGTGGGTGACGCCGTGCACGGGATCACAGGCGTCCATCGTGCAGGGATCGCCGTCGTCGACCTTGGGCGGCGCGCCGGGCAGGCAGCGCCCGTCGGCGCTGCAGGTCTCGCGACCGTCGCACACGCTATCGTTGTCGCAGCGCGTGCCCTCGGGCAGAGGCGCGACCTCGCACGCGCCATCCACGCACTCGGCCCGGCTGCAGGGGCCGTCGCCGGCGCAATCCGCCGGGGACGTGCACTGCGGCGCCGTCGCGGCCGCCCTCGAGGGCCCACCCTGCTTGCGATCGCACCCGTCGCAGCCGCCGAGCCCGACCAACAGCGGGATCCAGAGGGCGGCGCGGCCGAGGCGGGCGGAGCTCCGCATCCGTGATCCCTTCAGCGCGGCGAACGCGCCCCCGCCGAGAAGCGGCGGGCGCTGCGCTCCTTCGCCTTGCGCTGCTCGACCTCGCGGTTGCGCGGCGGCGCGTCGGTCACGAGATCATCGATCAGGCGCCGCGCCACCTGCGTCACCTCCTGGACCGCTTGATCGAAGACCGCCTGATTGGCCTTGGAAGGGTGCGTCCTGCCGCTCAGCTTGCGCACGAACTGCAGGGCCGCCGCCTGGATCTCCTCATCCGTCGCCGGTGGATCGAAGTTGAACAGGGTGCGAATGTTCCGGCACATGCCGGCGTGAGCTTACCGCTTTTCGGCCCTACCTGCCGGCTCGTCTCGGTCGTCCCGGTGGCGGCGGCCCTCGGGAGAATCGAAGCCCCGGGCGTTGCTCGCGGCCCGCTCCGGGCGCTATCTTTGGCCGCATGCGGCAGCGCCTGGAGCTCCGTTCCCAAGAGGAGCACCTGGATTGGCTGCGCGCCGAAGGCGCGCTCCCCGCCGGGTTTCGTGCCGGCACGACCGAGCTCGAGTTCTCACCCAAGGAAGCCCCACGACCTTCCAAGATGCGCGTCACCCTGATCGCGCTCGACCGGCCGACCTCCTCATTTGCCGCGCTGTACACCCGCAACGCCGTGCCCGGGCATCCGGTGCTGATCGGACGGGAGCGCCTGCACGAGCCGTCCATCGGCGCGCTCCTCATCAACAACAAGATCTCCAACGTGGGCGCGGCTGGAGGGCGGCAAGACGCCGAGCGGCTGTGCGCCGCCGCCGCCGAAGCGCTCGCGCTCGAGCCCCGCCAGGTGCTGCCGTTCTCGACCGGCGTCATCGGCTGGAAGCTCCCGGTCGATGGCATGCTGCAGGCGCTGCCGCAAGCCGTGCGCGGACTGCAGAGCGACAGCGCGCTGCCCGCCGCGCGCGCCATCATGACCACCGACCTGTACCCGAAGCTGCGCCGCGCGCGGGTCGGGGACGCGACGATCGTCGGCATCGCCAAAGGGGCAGGCATGATCGAGCCGAACCTGGCCACGCTGCTGGTGTTCGTGCTGACCGACGCCGACGTCCCCCGGGACGCGCTGCGCGCGGCGCTCGCGCGCGCCGCGCAGCCGAGCTTCAACTCGATCAGCATCGACAGCGACACCAGCACCTCTGACGCGCTCGTGGCGCTCGCGTCGGGCCGGCGAGCGTGCCCGGACCTGGGCGCGTTCGAGCAGGCCCTCACCGAGGTGTGCGTCGCGCTGGCCGAAGACGTCGTGCGCAACGGCGAAGGGGTGCACCACGTGCTGCGGGTGCGGGTCACCCGGGCTGCCGACGAGACCACCGCCCGCGGGCTCGGCAAGACCATCGTGAACTCCCCGCTCGTTCAGTGCGCGGTGGCCGGCAACGATCCGAACGTCGGACGGCTGCTCTGCGCGATCGGCAAGTTCGCCGGCCAGGGCGCCGAGCCGCTGCCCCTCGACGCGCTGCGGGTCGCCATCGATGAGCACACCATCTTCGAAAACGGCGCCTTCACCCTCTCTCCGGACAAGGAGCGCGCGCTCGTCGACGCGCTCTCCCGCGCCGAGATGTACTCGAGCCAGGCGCCGAAGGACGGCGTGCATTTCGTACCGCCGATCACCTATCCCCCGCACGAGCGCACCGTCGACATTCACGTCGACCTTGGGCGAGGCAGCGCCGAAGCCACGGTGTTCGGCTGCGACCGCACCCACGAGTACATCACCGAAAACGCCGACTACCGGAGCTGAAGCGCCGCTAGGCTCGTGCGACCAAGAGTCCGGAGCGGAGATGGGTCACGGCAAGAGCAGCAGGGCCTTCGGCCCACCTCGGGTCGGTGAAGACGCATCTCACCACCGAGCTAGCGTCGTGCGTCGCCGGGTCTAAACCGGAGATGGGTCACAGGAAGGAGCGGAAGGGCGGAAGGGGGGACCGACGTCGGCGGTCCCCCGATCGGAGTCGATCTCGACCGGCGCGACGTGAAGCGCTGTGACGACCCACGCACCCACGCCCGCTTCGGACCCCATCCCCCAATCCCAAAATCTTCCGCTCTTCCCCGCCTTCCTGTGAAAAATTCAAGGGAGCTCGTGGTGCCTACTTCGGTCCGCGGTTTCATAGGAGTCCGGAAGGGCGGAAGGGGGACCGACGTCGGCGGTCTCCGATCCGCTCTTCTGCTCCTTCCTGTGAACAAAAATAGCGGAGCTCGTCGCGGTGGCTCGCTCATTGGGGACACCCGCGCCAGACGTCTTCGGTGGGCTCGAGCTCCATGTGACGGTCTCCGTCCAAGCGCAGCACCTTCACCGTCGGGCACTGAGCCCCAAGGATCGGGCGGAAGGACTCCACGAACTCCCGCGCGATGATCTTGGACGCCTCGTCGGCGGGCCCCTCGGCATACACGACGAACAACGTGTCGTGCGCCTCCACCAAGAGCAGATCGTGGATGCGGTGCTCGTAGGCGTAGCGGACCCGGCGCGCCAGGGCGAAGTCGCGGTCGTCGCGTCGGTCGGTGAACACGAAGGGCACGCCCGGCGGCCAGCCGATGTGCGCGGCCAGCATCTCGTCGCCCAGCTGGTGATCATAGAACGCGCTGCACGTCACTCGCAGAGAGACGCGCTCGCGGCAGGCCTGCCAGACGCGCAC
>Ga0079224_100002443_pt1 | contig 22569 bp, 19 predicted proteins | sample Stecom2015_FD_80414 | JGI IMG/M metagenome (GOLD analysis project Ga0079224, IMG submission 80414) | Agricultural soil microbial communities from Utah to study Nitrogen management - Steer compost 2015 | ecosystem: Environmental > Terrestrial > Soil > Agricultural land | place: USA: Utah...
GGCTGGCGGCGGCGGCGGGCGTTGTCGCTCCCCTCCATGCCCGGGCGGTGGCGCCGCCTCCGGCCCTGGACTGGAATTTCAGCGCCGCCAGCGACCCCCGCATACCCCGCGCCGAGGCGGCCATTGCCGCCATGGTGGCGGCGAGTCCGGAGCTCAACGCCATCTACCCTTTCGAAGCCCTGGCGCCGGAGGAGAGCATCTATCTGCTGAGCCCGGCGCTGCGCTGCACCAGCGCCCCCTCCCTGGCCCTGGTGCCCAGCTATCACCAGTGGTTTCTGGGTTGCGACAAGGGCCCTGCCTACCGCTATCTGCGCCGTACCCTGCAACTGTTGCAGTGGCAGCAGCGCCGCCTGGATCCCCAGCTCGGCCCCAGGCGCTGGCTGTTGAAGACACCGGACCATATCCACAGCCTGGGGGAGCTGATTGCCGAGTTTCCCACTGCCCGGGTCATTCAAACCCACCGCGACCCCCTGCAGACCATCCCCTCCATTTGCAGCTTTATCCGCGCCCTGCACCTGATGTCCACCCCCGAGCCGGATCCGTTGGCCATCGGCGACAGCTGGTGCAACATGTTTGCCGCCAGCATGACCAAAGCCATGGCCATTCGCCGCCGCCATCCGGGGGTGTTCTGCGATATTCAATTCGCCGACACCGTAGCCCGGCCGCGCCAGGTGGCGGAAGAGATTTTCGCCTTCCTGGGCCGGGAGCTGACGGAGCCGGTGTGGGCGGAAATGGAGAAATGGCGGGAGGCCAACCAGCGGGAGGCGCGGCCCGCCCACGACTATCAGCTGGCGGATTTCGGCCTCTCCGAGAGCCGCATCCGGGAGCAATTCGCCGCCTATCGCGATCACTATGTAAGGAGCTGAGATGATACTTGCCGACAAAATTCTCGTTATCAGTGGGGTAGGCCCAGGTCTCGGCCGGGAAATGGCCCTGCTCGGGGCCAAGGAGGGCGCCAGCCTGGTGCTGGCGGCCCGCAGCCGCGACCGCCTCGACGCCGTCAAAGCCGAAGTTATGGCGCAAACCCCGGGGGTCAGGGTTCTCTGTCAGCCCGCCGATATCCAGCAGCGGGGTGACTGCCAGGCCCTGGTGGCCGCCACCCTGGCCGAGTTTGGCCGTCTCGATGTGCTGATCAACAGTGCCTACACCACCGGGCCAGATGCCCTGGCGGCGGAGGCGGACCTGGATGTCTGGCGCCAGACCCTGGAGGTCAACCTGTTTGGCACCCTGCAGTTGATCCAGGAAACCGTGCCCGCGATGAAAGCGGCGGGGGGCGGTTCCATCGTCAACGTCAACACCAAGGTGGCCCGCATGGCCCTGGCCGGCATGGGGGGCTACGCGGTGTCCAAGGCGGCCCTGCGCATGGCCACCACGCAACTGGCCAAGGAGCTGGGGGAGTATCGCATCAGGGTCAACTCCATCTTCCCCGGCTGGATGTGGGGCGACACCGTGATCAGCGGCCTGCAGCCGGTGGCCGACGCCCAGGGCATTGGGCTCGCGGAGCTGCGGGCGAAGATCGCCAGGGATATTCCCCTAGGCGATATCCCCACCGACGGCGAGTGCGCCAAGGGTGTGCTCGCCCTCGCCTCGGACTATTTTTCCGCCACCACCGGCGCCTGCCTCGATCTCAGTGGCGGCGAGTACATGCCCCTGTGAAGGAGGAGAACACCATGCTCTGCTGGCAGATTGGCGATATCAAGATCACCCGTATCCTGGAACAGGAGACGGCGCTGCCCGGCGACTTTTTGCTGCCGGCCTCGACCCCGGCGGCGGTGGCCGGCATACCCTGGCTGAAGCCCCACTTCATCGACGAGGCCGGTTTGTTCCGCCTCAGCATCCACGCCCTGGTGGTGGAAACCCCGGACACCCTGGTGGTGGTGGACACCTGCGCCGGCAACGACAAGACCCGTACCGCGCCCGTGTTCCACCGGCTGCAAACGGATTTTCTCGACCACTTCGCCGCCGCCGGCTACCGGCCCGAGGACGTGGATGTGGTGCTGTGCACCCACCTCCACGTGGACCATGTGGGCTGGAATACCCGATTGGTGGACGGCCGCTGGGTGCCCACCTTCGCCAATGCCCGCTATCTGCTCGGCCGGCAAGAGGTCGAGCACTGGCGCAGCTGCGCGGCGCCCGGCGACGAGGGTCTGGCCTTTGCCGATTCGGTGCAGCCCCTGTTCGACGCCGGGCTGGTGGACCTGGTGGAAACCGGGCACGCCATTTGTCCGGGCGTCAGCCTGGTGCCCACCCCGGGCCACACCCCGGGCCATGTCAGCGTGAAGCTGTCCTCCCAGGGGCAGGAGGCGCTGATTACCGGGGACATGATTCACCATCCCGCCCAACTGGCGCGGCCGGAGTGGGCCTGCTTTATCGACGCTGACCCGGACCAGGGTATCGCCACCCGCCGTCGGATATTCAGCGCCCTGGCCGGCAGCGGGGTGCTGGTGATCGGCACCCATTTCGCCGCCCCCACCGCGGGCTTCGTGGTGGGCGATGGTGACAGCTGGATATTGGTTTAGCCACTGAATGATGCCGACTTTGCAGGAGCAAGAGTCGGCCCTGTGTCGCGTATTGCCCCGACCCCGGTACTGGGGCCTTCCAGTGCGGTTGGGCCGAAGGCTGTGGCAGCCGCGACCCGCTCAATCGACCGGCCGCAAATGCGGCTATTTGCACCACACAACCCAAGGAGATCACCATGGATTTGCAATACCTGCTCGACCTCGAGGAAATCAAGCAACTGCGCTACAGCTTTTCCTGGGCGCTGGAATCCTCCACCCCTGACGCCCTGGCGGATTTGTTCACTGAGGACGGCGTCGTCGATGTCGGACCCTGGGGGCGCATGGTGGGCCAGGCCAAGATCCGCAAGGGCTACGGCCGGGCCTACGGCGGCGCGACACCCTTCACCGCCATGCACGCGGTCACCAACCCGCGGATCCGCATCGACGGCGATACCGCCGCCGCCACCTGGTACCTGCTGGACTGTGTTCTCGGCGACGACCCCAGCCCCCTCAAGGTGATCGGGATCTACAACGACAAGTACCGCAAGGTGAACGGGCGCTGGTTCTTTACCGAGCTGCGCCTGGAATTCCTGTGGTCGGCGGACCAGGGCAGGATTACTCCGGACAACCCCATGAAGGTGCTCGCCTGAGCTGAGCGCCGCTGGTGACCCCACCACCGGTGGGGCCTTGCCGGCGAGATGGCGGTGCCGGTTCACTCGGGGGTGACGAGCTGTGGTCGGCCGTGATTTAATCTGGATGTTGGTTGTTTCCTTCGGATAGATCACCCAGGTACGCCACATGACAATAAATAATCCGGCCGATCACGCCGATCTTCCAGGCCTGCTCAGCCCGCGCAAGGCGCCTCAGCAAAAGCGCTCGCAGATGCTGGTCAAAGCCATCATGGGCCGCTGTCGCAAGATTCTCGACGAGGAGGGGCTCGAACACCTCACCATCCAGAATCTGGAGCTGGTTTCTGGCGTCTGCCGGGGGTCGATCTACCAGTATTTCCAGTCTGTCGACGGTGTCATCGCCCGCGTCTTCGAGGAAGACCTGGCCTCGCACCTTAAGGACTGGGAGCGCAGGCTGCGCGGCCAGTGGGAGACGGCGGGCTTTGAGGAGGTCGTCCACACCCTGGTGGAGTGCGTGCTCTCCTGTAATCGCCACCTGCTTCGGCTCAATGCCGATTTCTTCCGCAAACATGCCCGCCACTTCAACCTCGCCAGGCATTACGATGCCATCTTCTCCGCCGGCGCCGGTGCCGGCCTGATTGAACAGGTGATCCGCGAAAAGGTCCCCGGCGGCGACCACTGGGGCGACACTCTGGTTACCCTGCGCACCCATCTCTATTACGAGACCATCACCCGGCTGTGTAACCGGGTGATGGACACCACCCCTGAGTTTTTCGACAGTCGCGACTTCTTTGACATGCTGTATGCCCTCAACCTTGCCCTGCTTGCCACGCCCCCGGCTCCCTGCGCGCCCGGCCTGGGACCGCCACCCCGACGGGCCTGACGCCGGCCGCCCCGCCGCTGGAAATATGGACTCAGCTTCGGCTGCGTCTTTTGTAGAAACAAAAAAATCCCATACTTTCAGATGATTATCCAGGTTTTCTAGGGTATTGAATGCGACTGTGACGGCTGTCGACATTTTGTATACTGGGTCCACGGTCGGCACTGGTGTCCGCTTGCAGACCGACAACACTAACGAGAAACGAGGGGGAAGATGGTGGCAGCGATAGGCAATGCCTGCGCACCGGGCCAGGTGGCTTGGTTGGCCGACATCGGGATGGCCAATCCCGGGTTCGTTGACCGAGGCTCCCAGCTGCAGCGCCTACTGCCCAGGATGCCGTTTTCCATCACCACATTTTTCCTGACTTTGAACCTGCCACTGCACCTGATACCTCGGGCCCTGGAGTTGTCCGATGTCCAGGCGTCCCCGACCGGGATCAGTGAGCCCATAACCACAACACAGAGGGAAAGCCATCATGCACCAGATCTCAAGACACACGCTGTCAAACGCCGTGGCCACCGCCACCCTGGCCCTGGCGGCCGGGATATCCAGCGCTGCAGTCGCCCAGGGCTTTACCCTGGAGGAAGTGGTGGTCACCGCCCGGAAGCGGGAGGAGACCCTGCAGGATATCCCGGTGGCGGTGAGTGCCTACGACGCCGGCGACCTCAAGTCGCTGAACATGACTGAGACCTCGGATCTCGCCGCCTTCACCCCCAGCGTGCACATCGAGCAGCCAACGGGTCAGGCCGGCAACATCGCCAAGGTGACCATCCGCGGCCAGGTACAGTCGGATGTGCTCGTTACCCTCGACCCCTCGGTGGGCTGGTATCTGGACGATGTCTACCTGTCCCGCCCGGTGGGCACCAACAACAGCCTGTTCGATGTCGACCGGGTGGAAATCCTCAAGGGCCCCCAGGGCACCCTGTACGGCCGCAATACCACAGGCGGCACCATCAAGCTGGTCACCGCCAAGGCCGACCCGAGTGCCGAAACCTCGGGCTTTGTCACCGGCGGTATCGGCAATTTCGAGCAGTCAAGGCTGGGTGGCGCCATCAATATACCGGTGATCCCCAACCAGTTGGCGGTGCGTCTCACCGCACTCAAGGATGTTCAGGACAAGGGCTTCCAGGATGTCACCGTCTACGACGGCAATCTGTTGAGTCCCACCCGGGGCCAGGTGATCGGCCACCAGAACAACGGCACCAAGGACAATGAGCTGCTGCGCCTGGGGGTGACCTGGACCCCTACGGACAATCTCAGCGTACTGTTCAGCTATGAGCACAGTGAGTCCGACATGACCATGGCCTATGCCAACACCTCCCTGTCTCCGGGCAGCGCCATCATCGGCTACCCCTTTGTCCACCTCGGCTTTCCCGCCCCGTTGCAGCCCCTGTTCCAGGGCTTTTTCACCCCGTTCAGTTATGTGGGCAACACCGATCCCTACGATGTGCACCTCAACAATGCCAACAGTAACAAGATCAACAGCGCCCGGAGTGAGACCGACCTCTACAGCCTCACCCTGGAATACGAGATCAGCGATGACCTCTCCACCAAGCTGGTCTATGGTCGCCGCGAGGTGGACAACATCTTCAATACCGACATCGACGGCACAAACATCCCCTTCAGCGTTTTTGTCGAGCCCTTTACCAGCGACGGGGAGCAGGACTCCCTGGAGTGGCAGCTAAACGGCAGTGCCATGGATGGCGATCTGGAGTGGGTGACCGGCCTGTACTGGTTCGAAGAGACGGGCTCCGATCGCTCGCGCTCCGGCGGCCTTTCCCAGACCACGGCCGTCAACTTTGTGGGCGGCATACCCACTGGGGTTTACTACAGCATCAGCGACGGTTTTGTCGATGCCAACAAGAGCAAGTCAGCCTTTTTCCAGGGCACCCTGCACCTTACCGACACGCTGAATTTCACCGGCGGCGTGCGCTACACCAAGGACACCAAGCCGGTCAAGGTCATTGCCGCCCAGGTACCGTTCACCGGGACTGCCGGTACCTTCTGTCGCTTCTCCGCCACCAGCGGGGTGCCCAACATCAATACCTCGGAGTGCAGCTGGGCAGATTCCGACAGCTATGAGTTTATCTCCTGGACCGCGGGTTTCGACTGGAGCCTCAGTGACGACATGATGGCCTACCTCAAGGGCTCCAGCGCCAGCCGCTCCGGCGGCCAGAACCTGCGGGGCCTGGATGCCGCCACCACTCAACCCTTCAAGCCGGAAACCGCCACCGACATCGAACTCGGCCTCAAGGGCGCGTACTTCGACAACACCCTGCAGGTCAACGCCGCCTACTACCACACCTTTTACACCGACATTCAGCAGTCGTTGCTGATCAATACTCCCTCGGGACTGATCACCACGGTGGTCAATGCGGATGAGGCGGATATCGACGGTATCGAGCTGGAGGCCAAGTGGGTGGTCACCGAGCAGTTGATGCTCACCGGCACTCTGTCGTGGCTGGACTGGGAGTTCTCCAACGAAACCTCCATTCTGCAGGCGGCGCCCACCCTGGAGTACGCCCTGCGGGCCAACTACCTGATTCCCACCGCCTACGGCCAGTGGCTGTTCGACCTCAACTATTCCTACCGGGGTGAATACCCGGGCAACTGCGCCTTGGGTCGCGCCTGTGTCGACAACTTTGCGCCGGCCACCAGCGATGAGCTCAAACTGCTTGGCGGCCGCATCGGCGTGGATATCGACGCCTATGGTCTCAATGTCGCCCTTTGGGCGCGCAACCTGACCGACGAGGAGTACATCCTGCCAGGGCTGCAACTCTACTTCCCGCCCAACGCCACCCTGTCCAACGATACCATGGGCATGCCCAGAAGCTACGGCCTGGAATTCACCTATAGCTTCTGATCACTTCCTCCACGGCATGCTTAACGGCGTGTTTTGGCTGAAAGTGCCTTATTTGACGGTTCGTACCACCAGTGCTGAATCGCGACAAATTGGGGTGTCCGGCAGGCCAGCTCAGCCGGCGCTGGTGGCGAGGCTGGCTTCCGCCATGGTGCGGATCCGCTGGACCATGGCCTTTAAGCCGTTGCCGCGGGTGGTGCTGAGGTGGCTGAGCAGGTCGAGTTGCTGGAAATACTGCTCGATATCGAAAGCCAGCACCTCCTCGGGACGCTTGCCGTTGTAGGCGGCCAGCACCACCCCCAGCAGGCCTTTGACGATAAAGGCGTCGCTGTCGGTCTCGAACCACAAGCGGCCATCCCGGTAGGCGGCATCTATCCACACCTGGCTCTGGCAGCCCCGCACCAGGTGGGCATCGTCCTTCTTGGCCTCGGCCATATCCGGCAGTTCCTTGCCAAGGTCGATGATGTACTTGTAGCGCTCTTCCCAGGTGTCGAAAAAGCCCAGGGTGTCGACGATATCGGCGGCGGTGATGGTGGTGCCGAAGGGGTTGCTGGTCATGGCTGTCTCTAAGTCTATGGCTTGCATGGGCAACTCAATAAAAAAGTCCGGTTTCCAGCTGCGCTTCCTCCGACATCATATCCCGGCTCCAGGGGGGGTCGAACACCAGGTTCACCACCACCTTGGCCACCCCCGGCACCTGGGCGACCCGGTATTCGACGTCGCCCATCAGCACCGGGCCCATGCCGCAGCCGGGTGCGGTGAGGGTCATGTCGATGGTCACGGTCTTGCTGTCCTGGTCGATGGCCAGCTTGTAGATAAGCCCCAGGCTGCGCAGGCTGACGGGTATTTCCGGGTCGTAGATGGTGTCCAGGGCCTGCCAGACCTGGTCTTCGTGGATTCTGCCGTCCCCCCGGTCGCGGATGTCGAGCTGCTGTTTTTCCAGGCCCAGGGCATCGGCGTCGGTGCCGTCCACCCGCAGCATGTTGCCCCCGTACACCAGGGTGTAGTTGCCCCCCAGGGACTGGGTGATGGTGACGAAGGTGTCGGCCGGAATGGTGACCGGCTCACCTGTGGGTACGCGGCGCGCGGGACAGTCGCGGACGGTGGCGACAATTCTGTTTTCGCGGGCATTGAAAGCGGCCATGGGCAAGGTTCCGTCAGAAGCTGAAGCTTTCCCCGCAGCCACAGGCTTCGCGGGTGTTGGGGTTGTTGATCACCAGCTTGCGGTTGACACCCTCCAGGACATAGTCCAGCTCCATGCCCCGCAGGGCCGGAATATCCGCGGCACTGATGTAGAGCACCACGCCGTTGTCCAGGGTCGTGGCGATGTCGCCTTGCTCCGGCTCCCGCACCTCGTCGATGACGTATTTGTAACCGGTGCAGCCGCTTTTGCTGAGGCTGAAGCGGATGCCGGCAAAGCCCCGGGCGGCGAGCTGCTTCCTGAAGTGCTCCGCAGCGGCAGGGGTTACGCGCACCGGGTTGCTGGTGTCGGTACTATCAAAGGTTTTCACTGTCATTGGCTGGGTACTCCGTTGCACAAAGACTTAGACCAGCAGGACGCGGGCCTTCTCCAGGGCCGCAAACAGCAGGTCGACTTCATCCAGGGTGTTGTAAAGGGCAAAGGATGCCCGCACGGTGCCGGGAATGCCATAGCGGGCCATCAGCGGCTGGGCGCAGTGATGCCCGGTGCGCACTGCCACCCCCTGCTGGTCGAGGAGCATGCCCACATCCGCCGGGTGGGTGCCGTCCACCAAAAAGCTGAACACCCCGGCGATCCGGCTGGCGCTGCCGATGCGGCGCAGGCCGGGAAACTCGGCCGCCCGCTGCCAGGTGTAGGCCAGCAGGGCATCCTCGTGGGCCGCCACCGCCCTGCGGTCGAGCCCCTCCAGGTAGGCCACCGCCGCCGCCAGGCCGATGGCCCCGGCGATATCCGGGGTGCCGGCCTCGAATTTGTAGGGCAGGGCGTTCCAGGTGGTGCCTGAAAAACTCACGGTTTCGATCATTTCGCCGCCGCCCTGGTAGGGGGGCATGGCCTCCAGCAGCTCCCGGCGCCCCCAGAGTACGCCGATGCCTGTGGGTCCGAACAGCTTGTGCCCGGAAAAGGTGTAGAAATCACAGTCCAGGGCCTGGACGTCCACGGGGTTGTGGGCCACCGCCTGGGCGCCGTCCACCAGCACCAGGGCACCCGCCCGGTGGGCCAGGGCCACCACCTCGGCAACCGGGTTGACGGTGCCGAGGGCGTTGGAAACATGGGCCAGAGCCACCAGCTTCACCCGCCCATCGAGGAGCTCGGCGAGGGCGGCGAGATCCACCTCGCCGCTGGCGGTGACGTCCACCGGCACCACCTCGGCTCCGGTCTGGGCGGCGATCATCTGCCAGGGCACGATATTGGAGTGGTGCTACAGGGCCGGCACCAGCACCCGGTCGCCCCTGCCCAGGTTGTTGCGTCCCCAGGTTGCGGCCACCAGGTTGATGGCTTCAGTGGTGCCCCGGGTCCAGATCAGCTGTTCTCGGGTGGGACTGTTGATGAACCTGGCCAGGGTGTCCCGGGCGCCCTCGAAGGCCTGGGTGGCCTGGTCGCTGAGGGCATGGGCAGCGCGGTGCACATTGGCGTTGTAGCCGCGGTAGTAGTCGCTGATGGCGTCGATCATCGCCAGCGGCTTCTGGGTGGTGGCGGCGTTGTCCAGGTACACCAGGGGGTGGCCGTTGACCTTCCGTTGGAGAATGGGAAAGTCGCGGCGCACCGCGTCGACATCGAAGGCCTTGGCCGCGGTTGCGGTGCCATCCGGGGGCAGTGTTTCAGAAACTGTCTGACTCATAGGAAGTCCCTCGCGAACTCCGGGTCCTGGCCGAACAGGGCCGCCAGCTGCGGTTGCAGATGGTGGCGCAGGGGCTCGTGCTGGATGCGGTTGAGGATTTCGTTGATAAAGCCAAAACTCAACAGGGCCAGGGCGTCCTGGCGGGGGATGCCGCGGGTGAGCAGATAGTACAGCTGGTTGGCATCGAGTTGCGACACGGTGGCCCCGTGGGAGCACTGCACGTCGTCGGCGTAGATTTCCAATTCCGGCTTGGTGTCCACCTCCGCGGTGTTGCTGGTGAGCAGGTTGCGGTTGCTGAGGTGGGCGCTGGTTTTCTGGGCGTCGCGATGGATGTGGATGCGGCCGTTGAACACCGCCCGGGCGCGATCGGCGATGATGCCGCGGAAGGTCTCCTCGCTGCTGGTATGGGGCACTTCGTGTTCCATGCAGGTGTGGTAGTCCACCTGCTCCTGGCGGCGGGGCAGGTAGATACCGTTGAGCTCACAGTGGGCGCCCTCGCCGCGGTGGCGCACCACCAGGTCGATGCGCTTGAGGGGGCTGCCCAACGCCAGGTGAAAGCCGTTGAGAAGGGCGTCCCGCGCGAGACTGGCGTGGACGGTGCCAATATGCAGGGCACTGGCCTCCTCCAGGTGCAGGCGATAGTGGTGGAGGCGGGCGTTGGCGCCCACCACCAGCTCGCTGACGCCGGTGGTAAAAACATTCTGCGCCGCCGCGGTGCTGGCAAAATGCTCCACCACCGCGACCTCGCTGCCGGTCTCGAGGACCACCAGCAGGCGCTGGGCCAGGGCGAAGGACTCACTTTGGGGCGCCGTCAGCCACACCAGCTGGATGGGTGTGGTGACCCGGGTGTTGGCCGCCACCCGGAGGAACACGCCCTCGCCGAGCCAGCTGTCGTTGAGGGCGACGAAGGGTTGCTTTTCACCGTCGGCGAGGCTGCCGAGATGGCTGTGGATCAGCGCCGCATCGGCGGTACTGGCGCGGGAAAAGGGCACCAGGGTGACCCCCGCAGGCAGGCTGGCGCCGCCGCTGAGGCTGGCGTCGAGACGGCCATTGACGAACACCAGGCGGTGGGCGTCGAGGTCGGCGATAGCGAAGCTCTGGCCCAGGTCGGAGCCCGGTGGCGGGGCTTCGGGGTGGGCCAGGTAGCCACCTTCCTCGAGGGCCCGCAGGCTGGTGTACTTCCACGCCTCGTCGCGCCGGGAGGGCAGCGCCTGCTGGCCCCCCTGGTGGCGGCCCAGCCGGTGCCGCTGGTGCAGCCAGTGGGGGGCGCCTTCAGGTTCGCGGGTCAGGGCCTGGTGAAGGAAATCGGACATCAGGCCACCTCGCCTTCCAGCCAGCCGTAGCCCTTAGCTTCCAGCTCCAGGGCCAGGGACTTGTCGCCGGACTTGACGATGCGGCCGCCCGCCAGGACGTGGACAAAATCGGGCTCGACGTAGTCCAGCAGGCGCTGGTAGTGGGTGACCAGGATGATGGCGCGGTCCGGGCTGCGCAGGGCATTGATGCCCCCGGCCAACACCTGGAGGGCGTCGATGTCGAGACCGGAATCGGCTTCGTCGAGGATCGCCAGGCGCGGCTGCAGGAGCATCATCTGAATGATTTCGTTGCGCTTCTTCTCACCGCCGGAAAAGCCCTCATTGACCCCCCGTTTGAGGAAGGCCGGGTCCAGGTTGACCGCCTTGCTGGCCTCCCGGGCCGCTTTGAGAAAGGCCACGGAATCCAAGGGCTCCTGGCCACGGTGTCCGCGCACCGCATCGACGGCGGCCTTGAGGAATTCCATGTTGCTGACCCCGGGGATTTCCACCGGGTACTGGAAGGACAGAAACAGTCCCTCCCGGGCGCGCTCCTCGGTGGCCATGGCGAACAGGTCGCGGCCGAGAAACTCCACCGTGCCGCTGGTGACATCGTAGCCGTCGCGGCCGGCGAGGACATGGCCCAGGGTGCTTTTGCCGGAGCCGTTGGGGCCCATGATGGCGTGAACTTCGCCAGGCAGCACCTTGAGGCTGAGGCCGTTGAGAATCGCCTTGCTGTCGGCGGCGATGCTGGCGTGCAGATTTTCAATGGACAACATTCAGAAGTGTCTCCAGGTTAGGGGTATCGGGCAGCGCGCTGCCCGTGAAACAGGGTGGGGGGCTCTTCAGTCCACGGCGTCAGCCCACGGCGCCCTCCAGGCTGACCTCGAGCAACTTGCCCGCCTCCACGGCGAACTCCATGGGCAGCTCCCGAAACACCTCCTTGCAGAAGCCGTTGACGATCATCGACACAGCCTTCTCGGTGTCGATGCCCCGCTGGCGGCACAGGTAGAGCTGGTCGTCGCTGACCTTGGAGGTGGTGGCCTCGTGCTCCACCACCGCCGACGCGTTGCGGCTCTCGATGTAGGGAAAGGTGTGGGCGGCACTGCGGTCGCCGATCAGCAGGGAGTCGCACTGGGTGTAGTTGCGGGCGCCCTCGGCGCTGGAGTTGATGGTCACCCGGCCGCGGTAGGCGTTGGAGCTGTGGCCGGCGGAGATACCCTTGGAAATGATGGTGGAGCGGGTGTTCTTGCCCAGGTGCAGCATTTTGGTGCCGGTATCCGCCTGCTGGAAGTTATTGGTGAGGGCCACCGAATAGAACTCGCCGACGCTGTTGTCGCCCCGCAGGATGCAGCTGGGGTATTTCCAGGTGATTGCCGAGCCGGTTTCCACCTGGGTCCAGGAAATGTGGGCATTGGTGTGGGCGACGCCGCGCTTGGTGACGAAGTTGTAGATGCCCCCTTTGCCCTGGGCATCGCCGGGATACCAGTTTTGCACCGTGGAGTACTTGATCTTGGCGTTGTCGAGGGCGACCAGCTCCACCACCGCGGCGTGGAGCTGGTTCTCGTCCCGCATGGGTGCGGTGCAGCCCTCCAGATAGCTGACGTGGCTGCCCTCGTCGGCGATGATCAGGGTGCGCTCGAACTGGCCGGTCTTGGACTCGTTGATGCGGAAGTAGGTGGACAGCTCCATGGGGCAGCGCACGCCCTTGGGGATGTAGACAAAAGACCCGTCGCTGAACACCGCACTGTTGAGGGCGGCAAAGAAGTTGTCCTTCTGGGGTACGACGGAGCCCAGATACTTGCGCACCAGATCCGGGTATTCGCGCACCGCTTCGGAGATGGAGCAGAAAATCACTCCGGCTTCGTGCAGTTTTTCGCGGAAGGTGGTGGCCACGGATACCGAGTCGAACACTGCGTCCACCGCCACGCCCGCCAGGGTGGCCTGCTCGTGGAGGGGGATGCCCAGCTTTTCGTAGGTGCGCAGCAGCTCCGGGTCGACCTCGTCGAGGCTCTGGGGCCGGTCGGCCATGCTCTTGGGGGCGGAGTAGTAGGACAGGGCCTGGTAGTCGATGGCCGGGTAGTGGACGTGGGCCCAATTGGGCTCCACCATTTTCAGCCAGGCCCGGTAGGCCTGGAGCCGCCACGCCAGCAGCCATTCCGGCTCGTTCTTTTTCGCCGAGATAAAGGCGATCACGCCCTCGTCGAGGCCGGGGGCCAGGGTGTCCGATTCGACGTCGCTGATAAAGCCTGCGGCGTATTCCTTGGTGGTGAGCTTGGCAATCTGTTCGTGGGGCATGGTTGAAACACCCTTGGGGGTACTGAGTTTGGGTTGGGGTTGATTGGAAGTCTAGCACAGTGCCAGCCAATACCCGACTATTTTAGTCAATTATAGCGGTGGATTTCCAGCCCCCGCGGCTGGATCCCTGTCATCGACCTCCCGGGTGCATTTTCAGGCGGGCATTATCGGGGGCTGGATCGAGATTGCCAACACCATCACTGGTCAGTCACAAACAGGCCTCTGGGATAGCCAGGAACAGACTTCCCCGCCATTGCACATGGCCGGTGAGGTGCTGGCCGGGGTAGAATAGGTCCGCTGCGGGAATTGTCCCTCAGCCGCCAGAAACACCACCGGGAGACAGTGATGAGCGATCTGGTCACCTTTGGGATTGACCGTGGCGTGGGGGTGATCACCCTCAACAGCCCCGACAGTCTGAACGCCCTCAGCGACGATATGCACGTCGCCCTCAACCGGGCTTTCGTCGATGCCTATCGCAGCGAGGATGCCCGGGTGATCGTGCTCACCGGCGCGGGCCGGGCCTTTTGCGCCGGAGCGGATCTGGCGCGGCTCACCGCGCTGATCGAAACTCGGGGCGCGAGCTACGACATTCCCCGCCCCGGGAGCCAGCCGGTGGCGGCCTTTGCCGGCATCGACGCCCCCCCTGAACTGCTCACCACTTACACCTTTCCCCTGGCGATGAACAAGCCGGTGATCGCGGCGGTGAACGGCCCCTGTGTGGGGGTGGGTTTTGTGCTGGCGGCATGCTGCGATGTGCGCTTTCTCAGCGACCGGGCATTTTTTGATTCCGCCTTTCCCCAGCGCGGCCTGGTGGCGGAATTCGGTCTCGCCTGGCTGCTGCCCCGCCTGGTGGGCCATGGCGCAGCCAGCGACATTTTGCTGTCGGGTCGCCGGGTGCGGGCCGACGAGGCCCAGCAACTGGGCCTGGCCAATAGGGTGGTGCCCGGCGACGACCTGTTGGACACCGCCCTGGACTACGCCAGGGCCATGGCCGCCAGCGCCGCTCCCTCGTCCCTGCGGGTGATCCGCCGGCAGCTGTGGCGTGCTCACCACCAGTCCTACGGCGACGCCACGGCAGAAGCCTGGGACCTGCTGATGACAGCCCTGGCCGGCGATGACTTTATCGAGGGGGTCAACAGTTTTCTGGAAAAGCGCCCGGCGAACTTTACCGGGCGCTGAGCTGCCCGCCATCGTCCCGGCCACGGTCGCTGTCGGGTTGCCCTGGGTAGCGGTATGCAATACAGCAGCCGGTTGGCAGCGCTCAGAGAGGCGCAGGCGCCCCGATGGCTTGGTGGGCAAGGGTCTTGTCGGTAACCTGCAGCCTCAGCTGGGGTGGGCTGCCGCCAGGGCCCGGCGGGCTCCTGGAGTCTATCGCCGATGCCCCCGCAACAATAACCCTCCGGAGATACCATGGACCTGAGTTACAGCACTGAACACCGCGCCTTTGCCGCAGAGGTAAGGGCGTTTCTCGCCAGCCACTGGCCGTTCCCGGTGGACGGCAAACCCGCCACCGATTTGGCGGCCCAGCGCGGCTTCCGCCAACTGGCCATCGACCGGGGCTATCTTTACCGGGCCATACCCAAGGCCTACGGTGGCTCGGAACAACCGCCGGATGCCATCAAGGCACAGATCATCGGCGAGGAGTTCGACCGGGTTCGGGCGCCGCGGGAGGTGCCGGGCAATGGCAACTGGCAGCTGGTGCCCACCCTGTTGCATTGGGCCAGCGAGGACATCAAGCAGCGCTTTATCCCCCAAACCCTGTCCGGTGAGATTCTCTGGGCTCAGGGCTACAGCGAACCCAACGCCGGCAGTGATCTGGCGTCATTGAAAACCCGGGCGGAATTACGCGATGGCCAGTGGCTGATCAACGGGCAAAAAATCTGGAGCTCGGTGGCCCAGCACTGCCACTACATGTTCCTGCTGGCCCGCACCGAAGCGGACACCGGCATCAAGCAGCAGGGCATTTCCTATCTGCTGCTGGATCTCAAGCAACCCGGGGTGACCATTCGCCCCCTCAAGCAAATCACCGGCAGCAGCGAGTTTTGCGAGGTGTTTTTCGACAACGCCAAAACCCCCGCCGAGCTTATTGTCGGCGAGCGGGGCAGGGGCTGGGAGGTGTCCAATACCACCCTGGCCCACGAGCGCACCAGCATGGGCGGCGCCGCCAGCAGCCGCAAGCAGTTTGCCAAGCTGGTGGCCCTGGCCAGAAGCCAGCAGGTGGACGGCCGTCCCGCCATCGAACAGCCGCTGATTCGCGACCGCCTGACGGTTCTCCAGGGCTACCTGGAGGCCCATATCTATTCCAGTTACCGCCAGCAATCCATGGCGTACCACAGCCAGAATCCCGGCCCGGTGACCACCATGAACAAGCTGGTCAACACCAACCTCGGTCACGATATCGCCCGCCTGGCCCGGGACTTGATGGACGACTCACTGCTTTTGGCGCCGCCCCAGGAGCAGGGTTACCAGGCCGGGCCGGAAAAGTGGAACAATCAGTTCCTCGGGTCCCTGGGGGTTGCCATCGCCGGGGGGACCTCCAATATCCAGCGCAACATTATTGCCGAACGCGGGCTGAAGGTCGTCAAGGCCAGCCGCTGATCGCAACCCGCAGCCAAGAGAGGTAAAGCAACCATGACAAAGATAAACCTGGCCACGGATTTTGGCGACGATCCACTGCGCTATGCCACCGACCCGGCCATGCAGGTCCCGGCCCGGGTCAAGTACTGGGCCGAGGTCAGTCCCCAGCGGCCGTTCCTCACCGATGTCGGCGGCCGCGCCGTGACCTACGGCGAGTTTTACCGGGAAGTTCGCCAGTGGTGCACCCTGCTCGATACCCTGTCCCTTGAGCCAGGGGACAAGATCGCCAGCTTGCTGCCCATCTCCATCGACGGCTACGCCCTGTGGCTGGCGGCGGCCATTTCGGGCATCTGGGAGGTGTCTGTCAACCGGGAGTTGCGGGGGGAATTCCTCCGTCATCCCATCCACAATGCGGATTGCCGGGTTGCCTTTGTCCGCCCCGAGGACAGGGAATTGCTGGCCGCCAATGCCGTCACCGGGGTCGAATCCCTGGTGGTGGCGCGGGACGGCAGCCTGGTGAGGGAGCTGGCGGCGGCGGACATCGACACCCTGCCGGACTGGGGGGATGTGGCCTGTGTGATCTACACCTCCGGTTCCACCGGGCCGGCCAAGGGGGCGGTAATCCGCTGGGCGCAACTGGCGTCCATCGTCGGCCGAACCCCCAGGGAGTGGCTCTCGGCGGAGGATGTGGTCTACGCCCCCTGGCCGATGTTCCATATCACCGGGCGCTCCCCGGTGATCTCCATGGCGGATATCGGCGGTCAGGTGGTGTTTCGCGAGAAGTTTTCCCTCCATGAGTTCTGGCACGACATCCGTGCCTACCGCTGCACCAGCACCACAGTGGGCGCCGCGGTACCTTTGCTGCTCAACCTGCCCAAGGGGGACGACGACCGGGACAACCCTCTGGTTCACGCTTACGGCAATGCGTCCGGTGGCTATAACCTGGAATTTCAGCAGCGCTTCGACGTGCGCATGATGACCTGCTATGGCAGCACCGAGGTGGGTTTTCCCATCGTCAACCGCGATATCATTGGGGAAACCCTGCGCAACGCCGGCTATCTGCGCCCCGGCTATCAAATCAAACTGGTGGATGGCGAGGGTCGGGAAGTGGCAAAGGGGCAGCCCGGCGAGCTGCTGATCCGCGCCCCGGTACCCGAAATGATTATGGCCGGCTATCTCAATATGGCGGACAAAACCGCCGAGGTGCTGGTGGATGGCTGGTACCACACCGGCGATCTGGTGTTTATCAACGACGACAACGGCATTGCCTTTGTCGACCGCATGAAGGACACCATCAGGCGCAACGGGGAGAATATTTCCTCCGTGGCCCTCGAGGCGGAGCTGCTGAAGCTGGATGAGATCCACGAGGTGGCGGCCCTGGGCCTGCCTTCGGATGTCAGCGGCAAGGAGATTGCCCTGGTGATCGTGCACCGGGACGGTGTCGGCGCAGATCCGGCGGAGCTTTACCGGAGCCTGGTCCCCCGGTTGCCCAAGTACATGCTGCCCAGCTATATCCGGTTCGTTGCCGAGTACCCCAAAACCCCGGGGGGCAAGATCAAGAAGAATGTGCTGCTGGAACAGTTTCGCATGGAGGATTGCTGGCAGAGCCCGGTGGCGGATGCGGTGAAGTTCGCCCGCTAGTAGCTAGTATTTCCCGCCACCGCGAGGCGTTACCGCTGTGCCGCCGGCCCCCTGGTTTTCGACCTGGCGGTGGGTGCTCCCTTGGCCTTGGCCTTGGCCGCAGGTGCAGCCCTGGGGGTGGCCTTGGGTTTGGCGCGGGGAGACGCCGCCTTGGCCTTCGCCGCTGGCGACTTCTTCGCCGCCGGCGGCGAAGGCTCGCTGGCCCTCGCCTGTGCCGCGGCCATATGTTCAGCGAAGGATTTGTCCAGGCACTCCATGTAAAACCCGGGGTCGGGCAACAGATCCCGGCAGGCGGTGATATTGATATGCATGCGACCGCAGTAGCTGCCCACCAGGTGGATGACACCTATGGTGCCGTTCAAGGGGCCGCCACCGCACATTATCACCGCCTTGGCGCCGGTCATGTACAGGGGCACCTGCACCCCGGGCACATTGGTAATGACCGTGTTGCACATCATCGTCTCACCGGACATTTCCGCCACCAGGTTCATGGCGTTGGCCATCAGGCCGCCCACCCGGCCGGGGATGGCGGTGGACACCTCCGACAGTTTTTTTGCCCCTACGGCGTTGACGTACTCCTTGGTGTCGCGCATGGCCTCACAGATCGCCGTCAGGCGCTTCTCCGGGTCGGCGATATTACTGTAAATTGGAATATTCTGGATAATCAGCTCATTACCTTCATTTTGTGAAGTGGAATCTGCTGATCTGATGGAGATGGGTACCGAGGCGATCAGGGCCTCCTTGGGCAATGACTTCCTGGCTTGCAGATAGTGGCGCAGGGCGCCGCTGACAATGCTCAGGGCCAGATCGTTGATGGTGGAGCCGGGCATCAGTTGGCGCATCGTTTTGAAGTCGCCGAGGTCGAAAAAGCGTGCATCGTAGACCCTGGCCCCCGTCAGCTGGCCGTTGAGGGGGGTCTTGGGAACCCGGAAGGGCACCTTGATCTTCTTGCTGTTGGTGATTAAGCCGGGCATGGTGCGGGCCGCCAGGCGCAGCATTTGCCCGGGTTTCCAGGCCAGTCGCTTGAGGCCCACGGTGGCCAGCTGCCACTGGGACGGGATTGGCTCCGGCTGCCAGGGTTCGCTGTCCACAATTCGCTTGGGGGCGGGGGGCGTGGGCTCCAGGTCGTGGAGGGCGTTGATCAATTCCACCCCCGCCTTGCCATCGATCATGGCGTGGTGAATCTTGAACAGGATGGCAAAGCACCCGGGGGGCAGGCCCTCGATGTTGTCCAGGCCCTCGATGACATTCATTTCCCACATTGGTCGACTGTGGTCCAGGGGGCGGGAAATCAGCCGGGCCACCAGGATACACAGCTGGCGCCAGTCGCCGGGTTTGGGCAGGGCCAGGTGGCGGACATGGTACTCCAGGTCGAAGTCGGGGTCGTCCACCCAGTAGGGCTCGTCAATATCCAGGGGGACCCGCAGCAATTTGCGGCGGAAGGCCGGCGCCAGGTGCAACCGCGATTCCAGATTGGCGAGAATGCCCTTGAAGGTAACCTTGCCCCCCGGCGCTGTGGAGGGGTCGTAGATGCTCAGCGGCGCCACATGATTGGGGGCGGCGGGGGATTCGATAAACAGCATCTGGGAGTCTGCGGGCGACAGTTGTTTCATGGGCTTCGAGTCCTTAGTGGCTATTTTTTTGATGGCTGATCTGAGGCGTTGTCGGGTTGCATTGCACACAAGTTGATTTCAGCGTTTCCCCGGCGGCGGGGCCTGCGGGGGCGGCGTACCTTGCAGTGTCCCCCAGATTTCCACCTTCTGTGTAACTCACTGCCAGTTTGGTCGCTGCCACCCCTAACCGGTGTCAACCAACCTCGCCTAACCTTGGCGATGTTTGCTGTAAAGGTTGTCGAGATAGGATCTCACCCCCTCCACCATATGCAGGGTTGCGGGGCTGGCGACAAAGTCGAAGGCGTGCTGGGCGCCGTCGAGTTCAGCGTAGAGCACGTCCCGATTGGACCGCCTGCGCAGTTCGGCGACAAACAGGCGTGCCTCTTCAACGGGAATCAGGCTGTCGTGGGTGCCGTGGATAACAAAAAAGGGCGGTGCGTCACTGTGCACCTGGGCCACTGGCGAGCCCAATTCCCACAGCCCGTAGTCCTGGTCGGGATAACAGGGCATCACCTTCTCCGCCATGAACTTGACAATCCCGGCTCCCCCCTTGGTGCCCCAGAACTGGCCTCGATCGAGAAAGTCGTAGCGGCCGTAGAGGGGCACCGCGGCGGAGACCGAGGTGTCCGCGCGCTCAAACCCCGGTTGCAGGTCTGGCCGGTTGGCCAGCAGGGCCGCCAGGCTGGTGAGATGGCCGCCGGCGGAGCCGCCGGTGAGGGCGACAAAGGAGGGATCGCCACCGTACTCCCTGGCGTGCTCCTTAACCCAGGCTATGGCCCGCAGTACATCGCTGAGCATGGTGGGAAATCGCCAGCGGGGTCCCAGCCGATAGTTGATGGCCACCCCCAGCCAGCCGTTGGCGGCCATGTGGTAGAGCAGTGGCAGGCCCTGGTTGTCCTTCTTGCCCAGAATCCAGGCGCCACCGTGGATCTGAATGAGGATGGGCATGGGCCGCTCTGGCCTCTCCCTGGGCAGGTAGATGTCCAGGAGGTTGCGCTCCCCCTCTTCGCCGTAGGGGATATCGGCCAGGCGCTGCACCTGGGGGTTGCGTATTTTGAGGGGGTTGAGGCCGCTCAGCAGGGGGATCTCCGCCGCCGGTTGCAAGCCCTGATCGCGAAGGGTGGCCTACAGGGCCCGGCCCATGGCGTGGTTGCGCAAATGCAGTATTGCCAGCATCAAGGTGGCCGGGGCGGCCATCGCGAAGGTGGCGATTCTGGTGTTTTCGCCGAGCACCGCAAACAGGGCCAGCAGAGTGCTGAACAGTGCCAGTGGCAGGGCAAAGCTCTGACCGATCCAGCTGAAAAACCAATAGGGGAAGGTGGCGTGGTTCAGGGTTCGGTGGCTCAGGGCGATATGGCCCGCAAGTCCGTAGAGTAACAACAACAGGGCCAATGCCCACATGGTGAAAATCCTTGTCTGGTGATGCCTGATTGGCCAGTGGCGGGGGCGGGGTGTTCGCCCCCGCCGCCTCAGCCTCCCTAGAATATTAAAATCTCCATCGCCTAAGGAAGGAAAACCGGAGAATTCGTCAGCGGGTTACCTATGGTTACACCCCGACTTGGGAGCGGGGCTGAACCGGGCCTCGCCCCCGCTGTTGACCGCCGGCATTGTTACTCATCTTATCACCACCTGTGGCTGGCCCCGATTGCCACCGCGCAAGCCAATCCCGAACCCGTCAGTTGATCATGCCGATGGAGCCGCCGTCGATATGGACATTGGTGCCGTGGCAAAAACCACCCACCGGGCTGACCATCACCGCCACAATGGCGGCCACCTCCTCGGGACGCCCCAGGCGGCCGAGGGGGATGTCGAAGTAATCCCGGGCGGCGATGCGCTCCGCTTCGGCGAAGTCCATGGATGGATTGTTCTTGCAGATCTCGCGGCGGATAAAGCCCTCCAGGGAGGGGGTGAGGATGGGGCCGGGGCTCACCGTGGCCACGCTGACCCCCGTTTCCCGCAGGCCGTTGGCCAGGCTGAGGGTGAGGCTGTTGAGGGCGGATTTGCTGGCGGCGTAGTCCGGTGGCGAGCGGCGGCGGATATAGCTGCCGGCGGCGCTGGAAATATTGATGATACGGCCCCATTTGCGCTCCACCATACCCACCACCAGGCGCTGGGCCAGGGTCAGGCAGGAGGTGACGTTGATCTGCATGGTACTCAGCCAGTTTTCGGCCCCCACCTCCAGCACATCGAGGGAATCCACCTTGGCCCGACCGCCGGCGTTGTTGATAAGGATATCCACGCCGCCGCAGATGGCGAGCGCATCGCTGGCGAGCTTTTCCACATCGGCCTGTTGTTCCATCTCCCCCACCAGGGGATAGGCGGTGCCGCCAGCGGCGCGGATGCCGGCCACCACGGCCTCGAGACGCTCCAGGTTGCGGCCGTGGACGATCACCGCAGCCCCCTCCCGGGCCAGCACTTCAGCGATACTCCGGCCAATACCGGAGCTGCTGCCGGTGACCAATGCTGTTTTACCTGTCAGTTGCAGATCCATGAAATCTCCTTGGGTTTGTTGTGATGATAGGATGGTGGCGGCGGGGGGCGAACAGCCGGTGCCGAGAAGGTCGAAGGGGTTGCGTTTGGTACCAATATCGACACCCGCGAGCCGAGCTTGCGGCAGATACGGAGCACCAAGTCCCCCGGTTTACACACAAGTCAGATCCAAAGGCTACAGGGCGGCGGTGGGCAGAGGTTTCCAGCACCGGCTCGAGTACATCCCTGTCGCCGACGCTGCTGGAAACCTCTGCCAGCGACCTCAAAGTGTCGCCTCAATTTCCGACTTGTGAGTAAAAGCCATGACTTAGCCCCCTCCAGCTGGTTAATATTCTGCTTTGCGCCTGAAGCCATAACCTAACGGTTTTTATCTTGCCTGTCATTTTCTGTGGAATGACGGGCTTACTTTGGAGAAGTTGTGTCAGCGATACCGGAAAATTTTGTCGAAATGTCCCCCTTTGGCCCCTTCCACGAACTGGTGGGGCCATTGTATACACGGATCCAGGACGGTACCTATACCCTGGGTTTTCATATGCAACACAAACACCGCAATCTGGGGGATATGATGCACGGCGGGATGGTGTGCATGGTGGTGGACACAGTGCTGACCTGGGCCGCCAGCAAGGTGCGCAACGGCGATGGCATGGCCCTCACCACCTCGCTGTCGGTGGACCTGATGGGCCAGGTTCGCGAGGGGGACTGGGTGGAGGCCAGGGTCAACTTTATGCGCCCCGGGCGGCGGATCGTGTTTGCCGAATGCTACCTGTGGGTAAACGACAAGGCGGTGGCCAGGGGCAATGCCCAGTTCCAGGTGGTGGGGGCGAAGGGCACAGCTGCGGGGTGACATTGTCTTTGATCCGCGATAACCCTATGATTGCCGTCCCCAATTGCGCAGGGTCCCTCTGACTCCATGAAGCTTCTCATCGCCTTTGCTGTGTTGTTCATCGATCAGTCGTTCATCTGCTCTATCCTCGA